>OGJI01000395.1_pt1 | contig 58228 bp, 45 predicted proteins | sample 1572031 | NCBI WGS metagenome assembly OGJI01 (sample SAMEA2582119, study PRJEB24529) | metagenome | biome: Human gut stool | place: China | collected 2011
ATTTATACCAAATATAATATTTATAATAAAATTTATCGTAGTAGAAATTAATAAAATTATATAATTAATACTCAAAGAAACTAATGTAGTAAATACACTTTTTCTTATTTCATTTTTATTAAATATTATTGCTGTCATAAAAATCCAACCTAATATACTAATTACATAACTTATTTCATATCTTACAACTGCAAATAGAATAGAATTAAACACTATCAAAATAAATTTAAAAATAGATTTAAAATTTAATTTTATTTTTTGATCCAATATTTTAATATTACAAAAATAAGAGCAAATAAATATATAAACTATTTTTATAATTCCTAATTGTATTTCTAAATTATTACTTACATATTCAGCTACATCTTCAAACATGTTTTCCTCCTTTTTATTTAATTATATAACAAATAGAATATTTCTTCAATTACATTTATAAAAACATTTTTAAGTCAAAAAAATAAAAGTAAAATGCAAAAACATTTCACTTTTATTTCTATTATTGGTTTTTTAAATAAATTTTTTTAACCATAAAACCCATAGATCCCACCAATCCATAATCTTTCCACCACCTTTTTATCTTTTGCGCACGGTCTGTAATGTTTTGTTATAATAAAAATACTACTGTATCTCTTGATATCAGCAGTTTTTAGTGATAGAAAACATTCAATATTTTTTGTATTTTTTTAGTTTTATTGGTCTTACATTTTACATTTTTTTACATTTATTACATGTTATACAAAAATAATCTTTTTCGTTTTGTGAAATTATTTAATTATCTCGTATTCAGTGTTTTCTATAAAAAACCATATAATATTATTTTTATTTCTATTTTTGCATCAAAAAAAGAACTGATTAATACTATCAGTTCTCTTTTTTTTAGATCATTGTCTTTACTTTATCTTTATAATAATATATAAATTCCATAGGAGTTGGTACTCCTGTTTCATAATTAACTCTTGCAGTATAATATTTTGTCAAATCTTCAATTGGTGTAATTCTCCATGCATGAAAAATTGCATTTTGTATTCCATTTGTAATTGTTGTTGCAGATTTTTTGTGTATTTTAGATAAATATGCTATAAGATTAGAATTATCATTCTCATTTTCAATTAAATATAAAATTGCATCATGAATATATTGTTTTCCTTTTAATTTTGAAGTTATTCCAATTAGCTCTAGTTCACTGTTAATACAACTAGAAATTCTACTCTTTCTATCTTTTAACTCATCTTCCACTGATTTTTTGTCACTTCTACTCAGTTCGCTTTGTCTCATACTTATAAAATGATTCAATACTAAATTTGCAGAATAATTTGGATGATCTTTATACAATATAAAATCAACCCCTTCTCTATGTAAAATATCATATGTTCTTTTCGAATTAACATGTGTTGTAACAATTACTATTGGAGTATAGTCTAATTTTAATTCTTTCAAATCTGTAACAAAATCCAAAGAATCTACATTGCCAGATGAACTATTATTCAGCTCTAAATCCAAAACAATTCCTTCTGGCCTTAATGTTTTAGCATATCTTAATCCATCTATGTCTGAATCTGTTATTGCAACAATTTCTATATCATTTCTAGTTTTCGCACACTCAATAAAATTGTTACAATCATTAATATCATCCTCTATAATCAAAATTTTCATAGGTTTTGCTTCCATCACTTCCACATTCCTTTCTTTAATTTTGTTTTAGGATTTATTCCTTTTATAAATATAAATAATATCATAATTTCTTGTAAAATACTATATTCGACGATATATTTTTTTGAATATGCTTTTTGTTTTTACTTATTTTATAAATTTGATACTATTTTACTTTTTATTCTTCACATTGTAAATATTTTATACTTCTAACTCAATCTATTATCTAGATTTTTTATTAATTTTATTGTATAATTTTACTACATCATTTTGAAAGGATTGATTTTATGAAAAAATTTATAAATGAAAAAGCTGATATTAATAATCCAAAATGGAACAATTTAATACATAGAGAAAAAGAAATCTATAAGAGAGAGAATGATTTAAGAAGTGATTTTGAACGTGATTACAATAGAATTTTGCATTCAAATGCTTATAAAAGAATGAAACATAAGACACAAGTATTTTTTTCACCTACTAGTGATCATATTTGTACAAGAATGGAGCATGTTAGTCATGTTGATTCTATTAGCTACACTATCGCTAATACATTAGGTTTAAATACAGAGTTAACTAAAGCTATTGCTATTGGACATGATTTAGGCCATGCACCATTTGGTCATCAAGGTGAAAGAATTTTATCTGAAATATCAAAAAAATATATCGGAGATTCTTTTTGGCATGAAAAAAATGGTGTTAACATTGTTGATAATATTGAATTATTAGAAGATTGTAATTCTAATTTTGAAAACATGAATTTAACCTATGCTGTTAGAGATGGTATTATTTCGCATTGTGGTGAAATTGATGAAAATTGTATAAAGCCTAGAAATGGTTATATTGATTTGAACAATTATACTTATCCTAATCAATATAGCCCTTATACTTGGGAAGGTTGTGTTGTAAAAATTTCTGACAAAATTTCTTATATAATTCGTGATATCGAAGATGCAATATATTTACATATTATTGATAATCATTTGGATGAACTTTATGATTTATTAAAATATGATAGAGCTCAAAAGATTAATAATTCTAATATTATTAATACTTTAATTTATGATATTTGTTCAAATTCTTCACCTGAAAATGGTCTTCGCTTTTCTGATGAAAATTTGAAATTGTTAAATGATATTAAAAAGTTTAATTATGAACATATTTATTTTAATAAACATCTTCAATATCCTTTTGATTATTTTAGGCTTGTTATTAATCAGATTTTTAATGTTTTGGCTGAATGTTATGATAATGAAAATACTTTGGAAAAATTGAATTCTATTAAGGTTTTCTATCCTGTTCTTATTTCTAGTTTTGTTGATTGGATTAAGAAGTATTGGAATTTGACTGATAGGTCTAATTCTAATTTGAAAAATAAAGTTATTTTTGATATGTCTGTTTCCACGGATTTTTATAAGGCTATTATTTATTATATTTCTGGTATGACTGATAATTTTGCTATTAGCTGTTATAATGAGATTATTGGGTTTTAAATTTATAAAAAGCACTACATTTTGCTATATAGTGCTTTTTAATTATTTTTTCTTTGCTATAACATTAAAAATATGCCAATGTTTCATATTTCCAAGACCTGTTAAACCTTCTTTTTCTACTTCGTTAAATTTAATAATATCAAATTCATCAAATAAATTTTGTACCTGCTCTTTTGTAAAAAATGTCATATTAGATTCAGCTTTATTCCAAGAATCTTTTATTCCAAAAAAGTTTCCAACAAAATAACCATTTGTTCTTATGCTATTTACAATATTTCTCCACACATCATTTATTTTTTTATTATTGCAAAACGGCAAACTATAATTAGCAACAATTAGATCTGCTTTTTCCAATTTCATATCATTAAAATTTTGTTGTTGAAACTTAAATCTTTTTTGTTCTTCAGCATATAGCCTTTTTGAAATTCTTTCTCCTACATTTTCTTTATCAATTGAAACAACACTCCATCCATTTTTTATTAAATAAACAGAATCATTACCAGCTCCACAGCCAATATCAATTGCTTTCCCAAAAGTTGAACTTATATTATCTACAAAATACTTTACATTTTTCTTTGGAGTATCTGCTTCTGTATTATTATAATATCTTTCTAATTTTTTCTTCTTTAGAATTTTAACAGCCAATTTATATTCTTCTTCTCCAAAATCAATTGTTGGAACAATTTCTTTATTATTATACATATTAATAAATTGTTCAATTGTAACCAATTTAGCTTCAGCTGCCTCTCCATCAGGAAATGTAATCTCATTAATTGGAATATTTTTTTGAAATATCCATAAATCTTTAAAGTCTGGTACTTTTTTATCTCTTTTAACTTCTTTCAAAAAAATTGCATCCTTTTCAGTAAACGCTATCCCTAGTTCTTCTTTTAGTTCTCTTAAAATTCCTTCCAAGCTTGTTTCTCCTGCTAATATTGAACCACCATTACATTCCCATAGTCCTCCATATTTCTTCCAAGAAGCTCTTTTACTTATCAATATTTCGTATTTTGAATTGAAAATTATTCCAGTTACGACAACATGATATTCTCCATCCTTAAATTCGTATCTATCTCTTTCTGCTAACTTACCTGTTTTATTTCGATTTTCATCATATATATCCCAAAATTCTGCCATAATTCTCCTCATTTCTTTCATCATAGTTTAGTTTTATAAAAAAAGTTAAATGTCTTTATTAATTTTGTGAACAGGAAATTTATTTTCTTTTAATACACTTTTTATTGATGTTGGAAGCAATGGATATTCATCGATTTTAGAAATGTCTAACCATTCATATTTAAGCCAATCCTCTCCTTCAATATTTTTTAAAGTATACTCTATTTTTTTATCTTCCTCATCAACAAATTCTGCTTTATGTACAAATAATATCTCATGATATTTAGAACCTTTCATTTCAAAAAAATTCTCTATTGTTGCAACATATCCAATAACCTCTATTTTTTTGCCTAATTCTTCCATAACTTCTCTTTTTACTGTAGTTTCTGAGTCCTCTCCAATTTTAACTCTTCCTCCCATTAAAGCATAATGGTTAGAATTTACGTTTCTATGTACTAAAATCTTTCCATTATGTTCAATTATTACTGTAGCCCTCACATTTAATTTATAATCTTCAACATCAATAGTTAAATCCATTTTTTTCTTGTATGATATATTTAATAACTTAAATAGACCATACACTCCTTTCTTCATTTATTTTTATATCACAAATATCCACAAAATTTACACTATTTGTGGATATTTATTACTAATTTTGATAATTAATATGCTCACCTTTTATTAATGGATATCTAATAAGACTCTCTCCATCTAAATTTTCTTTGTGCATATCAACTGCTGTAATTTGATGATTATCATAAGTTGTATAATAATATATTCCTTTAGTTGCATTACAACATGATGTATAAATTGTAATTTCATATTTTCCATCATCTAATTGGCAACAACCTCTTTGCTGATCAACTGAATTAAGTATATGGAAAAATTGACTTACACTCTCATTTTCATCTTCACCAGATACAGAATTCATTTTTACAAATGCTACTCTAACAAATCTTGATTGTGATGATAAATCTCCAGGAAGTCCAATTGCTCCCATTCCTCTACTATACTGTTGTAATTCTAGATTTTGTGCAAAAGAATTCTTTGGCGATTTGTTAGATAAATTCATATAATTATTTAAAGCAAATAATTGCTTATCAAATGGTGGATTATTTGTTAATACTCCTACTGGATTATCATATATTTTGATTCCATCTCTCACCGCTTCTACTGTTATTGATTCTTCTGAATCTGAAATAATCCAATGCAATTGTGCTAATGGTAATTGAGCACTAAATGGAACATTTAGTAAATTGATTTTTTCAATTAATCTTCTTGCTTCTTTTGTTGTAGCACATTGGCTTAAAATCCATGGAATAAATTCAAATTGTGCAATATTATCTTTTTCTTGTTGTGGTTCATTATAATGAGCATTACCAACAAAATTTAATCCTGCTATTCCTAATCCTTTTTCATTTATTGCATCATAATATAATGGATAATTATCGGCTACATAAGCCATTCCTATTATTGCATAATGATTTGTTATTGATTCTTTATTTCTAAAATTAAATTGATAATTTCTTGGTGTTATTGCTACTTCTTCATTATAAGAAAACTCATAATCTAATGTTCTCCCAAAATAAAAATCTTTTGTTTTATATGTTGCTGCAGTACACATATTTTCCTCCTTGTATAATACATTTTTTGGTTAAAGTCTCTCCCAAAACATTCATATTATTTCTTAATTAAATTTTTTTATTAATTATAACATTCTTTTTGTCTTTGTAAAATAAAATATTGCAAATTTTAGTAACAAAAATAGATCTAATATTGTAATTAACTTACTGGATATTAGGTCTATTTTGCTTTTATTATTTATTAAAATCATCAAACTCTAAATCATCAAATGGAATATTTTCAATTTCTTCTATTTCATTTCCGTCATTTAAAGTTAATTTAAATACTTCTGGTGAATTTATTCTTTTATCAAATACTACTTTGCCTTTAAAGCTTAATTTTAGTTCTCTATTTGGTGTTACTTTTTCTAATTTACACCATTTTAATAAGAAATACATTATTGCATAATCATGTGCAAATATTGCTATTCTTTTTCCTTTATTTTGACTAACAACTTCTTGGAATGCTTCATTTACTCTTTCTCTTACTTCTGCTTGGCTTTCTCCTCCTTCTGTTTTGAAGTTTTCGTCTTCATATTGTCTTGTATACCAATCTGGATATTCTTTATCATTTGGCTTTCCTACTCTTTTTTCATCAAATCTTTCATCTATATTTGCTTTTAGGTGTTGTTTTTCTAATAGATATTTTGCTGTTTGCAATGTTCTTACACAATTGCTTGTATATACTACATCTATGTTTTGTAGTTCTTCTTCATTGCTTAGTATTTCTGCTCTTTTTTCTCCTGTTACACTTAATATTATTTTTTCACTTCTTAGTACTTTATCTTGACTTGTTTTCCAACTTTCTATAACGTCTTTTGTGTTAATTCTTACTGAGTGTCTTATTAAATATACTGTTGTTTTCATGATATCATTGTATGAGATATTTAACACTTAAATACACCATACACTCCTTTCTTCATTTTTTATCGTTTTTATTATATCTCAAATGTATTATATTTTCAAGCAAAAATTATTAAATTACTTCATTTAATAATACTCGTCCTTTAGAATCAAATTTTACTAATTGACTATTAATTGCAATTGTTTGTAATTCTATCATCTTCTGCATTACCGTCTCCACACTAATATCAAATATTTGAGCTATTTTTTCTAATCCTTTTTCTCTGTTATCTATCAATATATCTGAATATCTTTTTAACACTTCATAAAATTCTCTATGTTGATCTGTTATATCTTCGCTACTTAATAATGTATCTGTATTACTATTTTCAAATACGTCTTGTGGATTATATGTATTATCTTCAATTACATCTAGTAAATCAAAATAACCATCTGCTGTTTGTTGAATAAGACTTATTTCAAATTTATTTTTTGACAAATAATTAAACATTGCATATTTTATGCCTTTCATAAGGACATTTATTACTAAATTTTGATCATAAGATAAATTGGTTTCAATTTTTCCACCATTCTCTATTAATTTTAAGTATACTTCTTGTTTTAAGTCTTCAAAATTGTTTAATCTTCCGTACATTTGAGCTATCACAATAGCCAATTTTTCAATTGTTTTATCTTTTGTTAAATATATTTTTTCAATTAATTCGTTACTTATTTGCTTTTGTTTTCCTAGATATATTTTTTCATCTGAAATATTAAATACTTTTCGAGTTAATTCTGGATTTTTCTTGTTTCCAATTATTTCTTTTATAAATGTATTTATTCCAATATTATATTCTTTACAAATATTCATTATTTCTTCTGTTGAATAATCTCTATCTCCGAATTTGCTTAAATTTTCTATATCTATTTTCAATAAATCTGCTTTTACTTTATCTTTGGGTGAAATTTTTTTGAGTTTTATCTCTTTTCCTTTTATTAATTCTCTATATTGTTTTGTTTTAAGACCTAATGATTCTTTTATTTGATAGTCTGTATATCCTTTATCTTCTTTTGCTTTTTTTACTTCTTTAAGAGTTATAATATTGTCATTTTTTATATCTTTTATTATATCGTTTCTTATATTTATTTTATCTTGATAATCAAAAATCTTATTTTTTATTCTTTTTATTTTTCCGTTCAATATCTTTATATATTTTTCTGCACTTATATCTAGTATTTTCATTAATCTAATATCGTCTATTATATATTTTCTCATCTCTTTTATGTCTTCTACAATTAAATATTCATTCTTTATATACTGTTTTAATATTGTTCTTTCTTCTGGCTTATATCTAATTCTATTATTATTTATGTTTGTACAAAGTCTACATATAAAATAACATTTTTCGCCTTTTCTTAATTTGGCATATGTATTTTTGGGGATTCCTAAACATTTTCTTAGTTCTTGTATTGTTATTCTTGTGTTTTCTAATATTTGATATATTGTTTCAGATGTTACTTTTTCTCCATCTTTTATCCCATAGTTTTGAATAATATTTTCTAATACATATGATTTCCCATCCATTTTATTTTCCATTCCTTTCTTGCTTATCTAAAAGCTACACATTATAAAGAAAGATTTTTTTTCAAACTATTTTCCTCTTTAAAATTCAAAAAGATACCTTTAGTTTTGTCTAAAAGTATCTCTTTTGATTTTCTTTTGGAAATTTTTTTATTTTAATTTAATTGCATTTTTATCTTATACTATTTATGTATAGTAGTCAATTATTGTTTTGTTTGTTTAATTTTTATGCTTTTTGTGTATATTTTTTGTATTTATTGTATTGTTGTTAGCCAATTTATTTTTTATATTATTATTCCATTTGTATGATCTATTTCATGTTGGATTATTTCTGCAATAAATCTATTATATTTTCCGTGTTGTTTATTGAAATTTATGTCCATATATTCTACTTCAATTTCTTTATATCTTTTGCATTTTCTTTCTCCAATTAATGATAGACATCCTTCTTCTGTTTGATATTCTTCTTTTTTGTTTGTTATAATTGGATTTATCATTATAAAGTCGTATATTCCTCCTGATATACAGATTATTGCTTTATTATATCCTATCATGTTTGCTGCTAGCCCTACACATCTGTCTTTGTTTGCTTTTAGTGTGTCTAGCAGGTCTTGTGCTATATATTTGTCTTTTTCTGTTGCTTTTTCTGATTTTTGTGATAGGAACATTATGTCTTTTACTATGTTTTTTACCATGTTATTTTGATCCTTTCTTGCTATTTGGGTTTGGAATTAATTTGACTAAGATTCACGCGCTCTCTTGTATTCCTGAAATTCTTTATTAATATTTTTTATGTTCTTTTTCATTTTTGGTTTTTTTATTTAATATTTTGTCTAATTCTATTTCTGCTTTTTTTACGAAATAGTTATCTGTATAAATTGGTATTCCTATTTCATTTACTTTTTGAATTAATTTTTCTATAGTATTTAGCTCCTCTGTTTCCTCTATTTCTATTAACTTGTCACCATTATTTATATTTTTAATTGCTAATTCAAATCCGTCTTTTTCATATACTATATCCTCTTCTTTTATATTCATAATTTCTTCATATCCTATTGCTTTTAATAACTTTTTTGCGTCTTCTATATTTAAAATGTTACAGTTAATGGATTCTTGATTTAATATATTTCCATTTTCATCAATATTTTTTATTTTATATGTTATTAGTTTTGTTCTTTTATTTGAAGTTTTTCCTATAATATCTCTTACTAATACTGCTTTCGATAAAATGTCTCTTGTACTTAGTTTATCTAGTTCTATTTCTTTTGGTATGAAATATGTGTCGTCCATTGAGAATTGTCTTATTTTTTTGAATCCTTTTTCTTCTATTATTTTATAGAATTCGCTCAATTGACATTTTATTTTTATTGTTATTTCATTACTTGTTTTTTGGTTCATAGTTTTTCTCCTATTTTTTTCTTTTTATTATAACACTTTTGGCGATAATTGGGAATAGTTTTTTGAACTGATTTGTTTGTTGATTAAGCTTGATTTATTATTTGTTTGAATAGAATTTAAGAATGTAGGCCTTCGGGTTATGAGATGTGCTTGAAACGTTTATGTAATTTAGTGAAATCAAGGGTTTTAGCTGATATTTCAATAAAAATTGGGGAAATGGTTTTTAGAACATTTGTGCATTTTTTTGAACTTTTTTGAGAAGTTTTTCCCCAACTTTTCCCCAATTATTTTGACAGATTTTAGATATGTTTTGTGATTTTTATTGCAAAATTAGTTTATAGTTTTTATTGCGAATTTGGTTTGTGTTTTTTTATCGCAAATTTAGAATGGGAAACCTTAACTTTATTTTGGAGGTTTTGATATGAATAATAAGATTACTTATCATAGAGAAGGAGATTATTTTATTCCTAATTTGTGTTTGCCTAAACAGCCTGATGGACATATTGGAAAATATGGAAGATTAAGATTAAATTATTTAAAGAATTTTGATATATCTTTTTATACTGAATTACTTATCAGTGGTACTTTGAAACAACATTTGATAGATATAGATAATGATGCTAGTAATAAGGTTAATTTACTTATAAAGAGTTTTGCAGGAAATGAAAATGTTGATGAGTTGTTAAAGGAGCATCATCAAATGGAGTGGATTCAGGCTATGAATAGTTTTAAAAATAAGGCTGAAGAAATTGTTTTGAATGAGATTATATATGTGTAGGAGGTTTTGAATATGGTTAATTTTAGAGAGGTTAATGATGATGATATATTAAAGGATTGGTTGATGTTTAGAGAGGATTCTTTGCTTTGTCAGCTTTCTGATGAGGATTATAAGCATGGCTTGAATTTTGATAAGTTTTGCGAGAGGATTTTGCGTAATGTTTCTAAGGATAGTAAGCAGTTTGTTCAGTCTCAGCTTGATAAGTTGTATGATGATTTTATGAGGTATATGGATTATTGGAATGAGAAGTATTATAGGAATGGGTTTGTGGATGGTTCTCAGTTGGTTATGGGATGTTTTAAAGAATAAAAAATTTACAATTGTGCTATAAAACATATAATTTTTAGCACAGATGTAAATTAACAATTGTGCCACTTTTTTATGATTTTGTGGCACAATTGGAAAAGTGTGGAATTTGACTAATAACAGTCTTTTCCACACTTTTTATATAATACAATTACTAATTTACTATCCATTCTCCATTTTTTTGCCGTTTTTTCTTTCTATTAATTCTATGTCTTTTTTATTAGCATTTGTAATAAATTATAAAATAATTTCCCTAAAAATCTTATTTTTTTAACAATTCAATCAAATTCTGATCTTCTAGAAGCATTTTTATTGAAGTTCTTACATATTTTTCTAATGATTCTTCTATATATTCAAAAACTATATCGGTATCAAATCCTTCATAATATTTCTTATAATCAATTGAATTATTTAAAAGCCATTTATCCATTTTTTTGGCAATAGTATCTATTTGTTCAAAATTTCCATGAGCTATTGCTGATCTTAAATCATAAATCATTAATAAATATCTTTCTTCTTCAACATAATTTATATTTTTATAATTTAAGTATAGTAAAATTAAGATTTTATTACAAAATTGTTTTCTTATAGAATCTTCTATGTTATATCTATTAGAATCTGGCTTGTGAGTCAATAATAATTCTAGTATTGATACTAATGACATAATTCTCATCTTTTTATCTTCCATTGATATATAGTTACTTATATTATCTGCTATATAATTTATTACTTCATTTTTTTCTGATTTCATTATTAAGTTTTCTGATTCTAAAAATTTATGATAGATTTTATTAAATATACAAAATTTAACATTATTGTTTTCTTCTTCATCTGTTCTTGCTGTCGATAAAACTAATAAATTAATTATTATATTGTGTATTGTTTTATCTATTGACTTTATCTCAAAAAAATCAAAGCTTTCTGGTATTAAAAGTCCATTATTTCTGTATGAACCTTCTGGAAATGACAAAAATGTTAATAAATCAATATATGAAATTATCTCTTTATATTTTTTATAACCATAATCACTATTTTGAAATTCACAATTTGTGTCATATCTCAAAATCACCCAATTTTTTGCCATTTTATAATAAATATCACTATATTTTTTTCCATTTCTCGTGTATAAATATTTTTTATTTAAGTTATATCTTTCAAAATATTTATCTACTATCATTTCTAAGTTTATTACTTCCTTACCAAATTGTTCATATGTTTCTGGTATAGGAGTATTTTCTATATAATTTGCTTTTTTTAAAATCTGAGCAACTGCTCTAATTTCTTGAGATGTTCTAGGATTATCAAAGCAACAATTTTTCAATTCCAATCTTTTATCTATAGGATACATACAATTTGTTAAAATAAATCCATAGTACATTTTTTTCTCCTTTATTTATCTTTATATTTTTTACCATCTTCTACAATTACTAATATATTTATCAGCATAATATATAATTTCATTAATTTAAATATTTTCATTTTCTTATTATAAAATTACTATCCATTCTCCATTTTTCTTGCCATTTTTTCTTTCTATTAATCCTTTTTCTTGCATTTCTGCCATATATGTTTTGACAGTTCTTACAGATTTATTAATTTGTTTTGAAATTTCTTCTTGGTTTGTTGCTGGATTTATTTTTAATATATTTATAATTGCTTGTTCTTCTAAAGTGCAATTATTGCCCTTTAATTTATTTTCATTTGCACTTTGAATATTATCTATATGTGTATATCTATTCTTTAATTCATTATTAGCATTTGTTAGCAAGTTGTAAAAGAATTTTTCCAAAAACGAAGTATCTTCAAATACATTTTTTTCAAAATTTTTGTAATTAGCTCTTACTAATGAATTTCTAAAATACCATGAATTTTCAGCAAATACTTCATCATTAATATTAAATCCAAAAGTTCTTAGATATTTTATAATGAATACTGCTGTTGTTCTTGTATTTCCTTCGCAAAATGGATGTACTTGCCAAATATTTGATGTGAATTTGCATAAATGTTTTATAGATTCATCTAAACTTAATCCTTTATATAAAAAATTTTTTTCTTGGTCGAAGTCATATTCTAATGTTTCTTTTATTGTATCAAATGGTGCATATATTACTGTATCTCCATTTAACACCCATTCTTTTTTAGTAAAGTTATAATCCCTATATACTCCTGCTCCATCAAATACCTCTTTAAATAACCTTTTATGAATATTTAATAATTCTGTTGGTGAAAAATTAAATGCTTTTTCACTTAATATCTCTGTAATCCTTACTGCAACTTTATCAGCTTCCTCGCTCTCTTTTTCAAAGTTTTTTCTACTACCTTGAACTTCATAATATTCATCTATTCTTGTTTTTACTTCTTCAATATCTATTGTTCCTTCAATATGTTCTTTAGCAGTTTTTATTAAGTATTTTGAAGGTTTTAATCCATCTACATCTTGCAAACCTATAGCTGTTTCCCATGTTTTAGTTTTTTCTACTCGATTTGGTTCACCTTGTTTGATATATTCTGATAATTCTAAATTCCAATCTTCTTTTTTATCCATTAGAAATACCTCCTACATATATATTATATCAACTTTTAGATGTAATATCAATATTTAAAGTGCAATTTTTGCACTTTAAAATGTAAAAATTGCACTTTAATTTTTCTATTCACTTTTTTGTGTATACACACAATTTTGGTAATGATTTTGATTAAAACTATTTGTCTGCCATTTTATATTTAATAATACCTGTATCTCGTTCATTAAAATCTTTCTTCATTTCTCCTATTATTTTCTTTTCACTTTCTGGAGACCAATAGATTTTTAAATTGTCTCTTGCTCTTGTAATTGCTGTATAAAAAATATTATGAGATATTAATTCTTCAGTTTCTTTTGTTATAATTATTTTTACTGAACTATACTCTAAACCTTGAGATTTATGTATTGAAACAGCATATGCAACTACAAATGGTACAACAGAATCACTTATAGTTTCATCTTCATCAGAATCAACAAATTTATTTACTTTAAATCGTATAATAGATCTTTTATTTTCTGACATTCCCAGTAATTCAAAATCATATCCAAAAGCATCAAATTCATTAATTACTTTATCTATTTCTATTGTAAACCATATTTTATCATCTTCTTTTTTTATCTCCAGTATTTTCCCCTTTAAATTATTATATAGTATTCTAGAAAATTTACTAAATTCATTAAATAAAATCGGATCACCAACTTTATATGTACCAATTCCCCATTCAAATGATGGATTTGGATTTGAATTTTGTAAAAATCTATTAATATTATTTATACCATATAAGCCATCATAATTTAAACACAAAATAATTTCATCATTGCATTCTCTACTAAGTATACTTTCATTTAATCGTGTTGTATATTCATATTTAGTTAAATATTCTAATATATCATCTTCACAATTTCTTACCTTATCCCAAATTACTTGCAAATGTTCATTTCTACTTCTATAAGCTTTTGTCAATTCATGAACAGCATATTTGGGCATTACACTTTTAGCAATTTTAAACCAATTTCCAAATGTTATTGAATCAATTTGATATATATCTCCAACTAAAACTAATAGTTTTGTATTTAGAATATTTAACAGTTTTTTCATATCTATATTGCTAACAGTACTGCATTCATCAATAACTACTAAATCGTATTCTTTCCATAGTGAAGCATCATTTAAAAATTTTGCAATTGTTTGAAAATCATTATTTTGTGCATTATTAACTTTCATTTTCAAGTTTTCAACTGCTGGATGTGTATTAGCTAAAAACAATTTATTCTGTTGACTCCAAAAATTAGATATATGATTTATTAAAGTAGTCTTTCCAGTTCCTGCAGCACCATAAATCATTGATACTTTTGAATCTTCAAACATACTTTTTAATATATTTTTCTTTTCTTCACAATCCACTAATGTAGCATAAATATCATTTTCCAACCACGAATTAACAGAATTCTTATATTCTTTTATTCCTCCAGCATTAGACATTTCTTGTAATTTTTTTAATATTTTTAAAGTATCATTTTCATATCCTTTAATATACACATAGCCCTTCTCTATTACTAATCTTCTAAAATAATGTATATCAATAAACTTTTTATTTATACTATTCACTAATTTAGGTACTTCTTCTTTATTATTAATTTCTTCCATTGGAGTATATAGTATTCCATTTCTTTCCGTATTATTCTGGATATATCTATAAAATAATTCATCTTCCCTATTATTTAAATCAATACACTCAAACAAATCACAGCCTTTAGGATTATGTCTATATAGTGATGATATTAATGGCAATTCATCAAATGGGATAGCTTTATTTTCTAAACATAACATACATAACTTTTCGTTTTTATCCGTTGCATATTGCAATTTTATTATTTTATTATTCATCGTGTGTAAAATATATCTAATAATATTTGAACCTGCTTTATTAAAATTAACAATACTCCTACATTCATCAATTAATTCAAAAATACTTTGACTTCTTGTTCTTGAATGTATATCATATTTAATTCTAAAATAATATGCTCCATCCATAGTAACTAAATCTAATAGTGTATGTCCAGACTTAGTTAAATATTTCATTAATTCTCTATATTCAGTTTGTCCGCTTTGAACTTTAAGTCGCTTAGAAAAAATCTTTCCAAGATTATTTATTTCACATGGTCTTATTGAAATCATCCAATTAGTAAGAATTTTTACATCAATTTTATTATTAAAAATCTCTACCTTACGATTTACATATGAAAGCTTTATAGCATAATTGGGGATTATTTCAACCTTTGAAAAAACTGTAATTCTATCAAACTTGTTAATTGTGTCTGTTGCTGTTGATAAAGTTAATTCATAATAAATCTTTGAATTAATAAAAATAGGTTTTACTTTTTGAACATAATATCTTCCATCAATAAACTTATCTTGTAGATCTAATTTTACACTTTCAACCTGATTTACAATTTTTTCATAATATTTCATTAAATCTTTATCTTGATTAATAGGAAATTTTGCTATATTTCTTAAAATTTCAATATTGTAATAATTTTTCATTAAAGTTTTTATTTTTATTAAGTAAGTATAATATTTTAGCATTAATCTTTCAGCACTGTCATCATTAGTAATATAATGTGATTCTGAAATTTGTAAAAAATTATGGAAATCATTTAAAAACTTCGTTCCTTTTCTTGCTGCTATATGTTTCTCCGCTTGTTTAAAATTGTTTTGATTAATCTCTAACTCTTTTCCTTGATCCACAAAATAAATCTTTAAATCAACATGTTCTACTAATTTTCTTAACTGTGATAAAATATTTTGTGATAAAAATCCTCTATCTTCAGCTGAAATGCTATCAATATTGGTACATATTATTTTATCTAAAGTAATAATTCTGCTATCTATTGTTGGTGTATTAATCATTTTTCTCCCTTCTAAATAAAAAAGAACGAAATATCAAGCCATTTATTTTAATATTTCATTCTTCTTTTGTTATTTATTATAAATTTCATTAAATTCTTTTTTTATTATTAACGCATTATCACAGAACCATTTAAAGCATTCTTCCCACTCTTCTTGATTTGTTACATCGCATTTTTTTATAGCTTTTATTCTTGAAGCTTTTTTATTATCTAATCGTTGCCATTTATATTTTAATCCTGTATTTTTTTCTATTTTATCTTTATTAGCATAGAATAAATCATATATTTCTTTATTATTATCAATATACACTTCTATTCCTATTTCATTTCTTTGTGTTGCACAAGTTAATGAAATATGATACTCAGAGTTTCCCATAGGTAAGTCATACCAATGCTGTGGTAATGCTTTTCTTTTATTAAATTCTTTTGAATACTCTTCATTACTTGCACCATATTCTCCAAAGGCTTGCCAAAACTCTCCTTGTAATTTTTGAGCTTTTCCAAGTCCATTATTTGCTTTTTGGGTTTTTCCCCAATCATTTGGTTTTGATACTATATTAAATTTAGGTGCAGCTAGAGAATCACCTATTTTCCAAACTTCAATTTCTAATAAGAAAAATCCAACTTCTTCGTCAGTATGTGAATTTAACCATTCTATAGCTTGTCTATGTTCATCTCTAGCTCTTTTTACTATCCATATAATAGTTTTTGCATCTTTTCCAGAAGCATATGTAATTATTTTTCCTAAATGATCATGATTAGAATCTTCTAACTGATTTTCTATTACAACTTTTCTTTCTGTTCCTTCTTCTTTTCCATAGATATCCACACTATATTTTCCAACTGCTGACTCTCTTTCTTCTAGTACTATATCAATTCCTATTGTGTTACTTAGTTCCTTTAAGTTTTCTTCTTTACTCAACCAAACAGAAAAATCATATTCCTCATTTGGCCAAATATCTCTTAAATTAACTTTTTCCAATTTTCCTAATTTATTCAATTTATATTCTCTCCCTATTTAAATTCTAATAAACTTTTATTTTCATTAATTTCTATTACTATCCTATTCAAATACAGCAAATTAGAATAAATTTGCTTTGTTGATAAGTCCATTAAGTTTATATCAAATGTTTCCAATTCAGTAATAACATTTTCTTTAATTTTTTCATCTGATAATAATTCTATAATATCTTCATCATCAAAATTATCTTTTAATATTTCATGTGCCAATTTGTTCCTCATGCTTATCAATTTAGTACATAAACTATAAAAGTCAAATTCTTCTTGTTTTACTTGAATAGATTTAATGTTAAAATTAAATTTTTCGACTTTTTTATCTTCTTTACATATTTTTATTATTTGATTAAATGAAAAACTATTAAATTCTTCGTTTTCTCTAAATTTTTTGAAATTCATTGTTAACATACTTTTAGAAAAGTCAATATTAATTGATGAATTTCCACCATAAAAGAAATATAATTTATTTTTAAATTTTTCATCTGTATTTTTTATTTCTTCACTAAATACATTTTTTACTTTTTTTTCCATGTAATTATATATTTCAAGATATTTTACAACAACTATTGTTCTTAATTGAAAACTAATTTTTTCTTTACTAATGTTTTTCAACTATTATTCCTTTATTATGTCATTAATACGACTAAATCTTTTATTAACATTGGATGTTGTAGCTGGAGAACGTAAAAAGGTTGATAGTATTTCTTCATCATTTAATATTACATTCTTTTTTTCTTCCAATTTATTCCAGCCACTAATAGCAAACGGTATACATGCATCAACTAAATAATCTTTATTTTTATTCTCTTTAAATAAATTTAATAATTTTATCGTTTTTTCTAGTATATCGTTTATAATTTCTGTTGTTATATCTTGATAACTATTATTTTGAAATTCTTGTAAAATATCATTTATCATCTCTCTTGGTCTAGAATTATATTTATCTACCCTTTTCTGACTTTTATTTGATCTTATATAAAATGCTATACTTTTATAAAATCTTCCATAATCTTCATATCTTTTTCTATCATTATCAGAAAATACTTTTTTATAATATTCTTTATTTTGATTATCTTTTACATATTTATCAATAGTTTTAGTTAATTCTGAATGATATATTGCTTTTCTAATTTCATTAACACGCAATTTTTCAGAGCCTTTATTTAACCTAGAAAAGATATCATACTTTGTAAAATCAGGAGAATTTGCAGTAATAACATAAACATCTAATACAGATGAAAGCATTTCTGTAGTTTCCTTTGAACAGCACTCCCTTATTTCAGCAAATTTTTTTTCACCAAATAAGTCTGCGTAGTATTCTAAATTTTTTTCCCTTAATTTTAAATCATTATTAATAAAAGATTTTATAGTTGATAATCTTTGTTTTCCATCCACTACTTCATATTTGTTCCCACTCAAAATATCTGTACTAGGGATTTCTACTACATAAATTGGTGGAATGATAATTCCCATATATAAAGACTCAATAAATGATGTTTTCTTTTCCTCATCCCAAATAATATTTCTTTGATAATCTGGATCTAAAATCAATTTTTTATCTTCCATTTTTTGATAAATTTCAATTATTGACCAAGTTTGTTTTACAATCTTTGTCTTTTCTAACATTTCTCTTTTGCTAGAATACGAATCTATATCATCATATGAATCAACATTTTCATTTTCTGCTAATTGAATATTTTCTTCATCTTTAAAATCCCCCATTTTTATTTGTTCTTCTTCCATTTTTCCTCCTTTTATTTAGCATAGCAACTATATTTTTTCATTTTATCGTCTATTATCGTTTTAGAAAATCTTTCCATATACTTCCAATCAGGTTTTTCTTCTTCATCTATAGGCAATAATATTCTCATATTAGGCAAATCTGTACTTGATAATTGGTTTCCATATGAAGAATGTTGTGTATTCATTTTTATCATAACTTTTAAAAATTCTGCTATATACTTGTTCAAGTCATGCTCTTTTAATATCAATGCATGCACTTTCATATCTAATGACGCTTTATATTGATGATAAAACACACTACCTAAAAATGAAACACTAATAAAATTTTCAAATACTCTATAATTTTTATCATTAGAATTATAAAATCCATCTACTCCATTATTTGTGTCTCTAACTGTAATTCTAGGCATATTTCCTTCCATTAACTTCTTTTTTGGTACATATGCTCCTGTATGTGTTTGTAGTCCATTGCTTCCTTTAAACGTTTCAAATATCTCTTTAATCTTAAATGTCTTCCATTTTTTTTCCTCTAACCTTTCTACTTTTTCAATGTTACTTATTTTATCTTTAAAATCATATAAATATTCTTTATTTTCCATTATCATCTTAAATTCAAAAGTTAAAGCATCATTTACTGATTCTTCAAATTCCAAACTTGTTGGTATCTCTTCATTAAAATAATAGTATGAATGTAACCATTCATCATGATCTGTAATTGTTGTTTTTACACAATAATTCGTTTCCTCTTCAATTCTATCAAACCATACATCAAGTAAATGCTGTTTTTTATCTTTTGCAGCTTCTGTTTCAAGTAATCCTATATGTTTTGATACTTCATATCCATCATCTTCAAAATTTATAAACTTACAAATCTTATCAGTAGGATGAGGTTCCCCTGCTGTAAAAATTGCAATACATGGCATTGTTCCAACTCTATAGAATGTATCTTTACTTAAGGTAATAACTCCTTCTAAAGTATGATGTTTTAATATATTTTCTTTTATTGTTTGTTCTTCTTTGGTTTTTCCTGTAAAGCATGATTGAGGAACAATAACAGCACATCTTCCTCCTACCACTAAAGAATCCAATAAATGTTCTGTAAAAGATATTTCATATAATTCTGGATTATTTGTATTTCCTTGAGAATATGGAGGATTCATTAATCCAACTGTTGCTTGTTTTAATTGTAATTTGCCTGCACTTAATACTAAAAAATCATCATTAATTAAATTGCTCTTTCCATCTCCTCTTAGAATCATATTAGTTGTAGCAATTGTAAACATATCTACTCTTTGTTCTATTCCGTGCAATTGTCTTTGTCTGATACTCCTCTTTTGATTTTCATCTTCAGTTTCATTTAGCATTTTATGCATTGCAGCTACTAAGAACCCCCCAGTACCACAACATGGATCAAATACTACATCATCAGCTTTTAAATCTACTAATTCACAAAACAATTCTGTAATATGCTTTGGAGTTAATATTATTCCTAGAGTTTGTCCACTTCCTCCTGAGTAGCTCATAAACTCTCCATAAAATCTTCCCAAATAATCTTCTGATGAATTTGTATATCTAAAACTTTTATATAATCTCTCATTTAAAAATTTAGTAAAAAATTTTAAAGGTGTCTCGCCTAATTTACTATTAACTTCATTTAATTTTGGACTTTCCTTGATAATATTGAACTGATTTTTTATTTTATCTTTTTTTACTTCTGGCGATACATTTGACCTACTTAAGTTTGCTTCAATTGCATCCATAATTTTTGCTCCATCTGTTTTTACAGTATCCCCTGTCAAATCATCTATATTAAAATTTTTGAATTCGCCTTCTCTTAGTGCCAACAATATTCCAGAAACAATCAAAGGTTTTTCTTCGTCTTTAATATTTCCATAATTTCTTAAATGCTCATGTAATTCTGCTGCATCTTTTAATATTTCAGCTGTTTCTTTTTCTTCATCAGTACTTTCTTTTAATACTTCTTTTATATAATATTCATCGATGTTCCATTCATTAAAAGATATAAACGATTCTACGTCTGACAATTCTCTATAATATTCTGTCTCATCAACATATATTGGTGTTATTTTGTGTCTTTTTTCATTTCCAGATACACCAATTATAATAGCTTTTTTATATGTTGTATTTTTTATTATATGCTTGCCATAATATAAAGCTCCATTTACAGCATAATCTTTTATATCTTTTTGAACTTCACTTATATTTCCATCTTCATCTAATTTAATATGATTACTTAAATCAGCTTTATCTTCTATTACTATTACATAATCTTTTACGACTCCGCAATATTCTGGATATCCTTCATTTCCAGTGCCGTTTTTTGACGCTGTTTTTAAAGCATTATCTATTTCTATAATATCACATCCTTGTGGTGTTAAATTTATTTTTGCTTCTTTTAATAATTCATTTACCCATAAATCGGTTTTAATTTCTTTTTTTGCCATATTTTTTCCCCCATTCAATATTATATATATCACAAGAGTAGACATTTGTCCATGTGTTTAGACATTTTTCTTTATTTTTATAAAACTGGCACATCTCTGTGCCAATTTTACCTCTCGTGCCTTCTATCTTTCTTCTTGTTTAATTTTTTATATTTTTCTTTGACCTTCTGCTTTTCTTTCTCATCTACCTCTTTTATTTGTTTTTTCATCTTTGGCACTTTATCATAAATTTCATCACACAACTTAATTTCTTTTCTAACCTTTGCTAAAACAGAAGTAACATCAATTATTTCTTTAGTAACACTATCTTTTTCACTTTCATTATCTAATTTCTGTCTTTTATAATATAATCTGTTCCTTATATTTAATATCTTTTGCATTTCTTCTTGTTTCTTTTCTTTCACATTATCAACATCACTCATCATCTCAATCTTATACTTACATAAAAATCTAATTCTTTCCGAATACTCATCCATCTTCTTTACTTCCGCTCTCATTTCAGGAGTTAATTTATACTGTATATTATTTCTAGTATATAACTTTAGCAAATATTTATAGTAGTAATATAAAGCCACAATTCCCTTAGGTTTGTATTTTTTTCTTATTCTAACTCTTGTTATAAAATGTCTATGCCCCATCACCTTGTAAGGAATTATTCTTTCTTGTCTTATATAGTCATTTTCCAATATTCTTCTTTTAATATTTTCCAATGAATACTCTTCTCCAAACGCTCTTTCAACTCTTATATTTCTTTTGTATGGTTCTCTTCTTACACTTAATTTATCTGCTCTATAATAATAGTTATATCCCATTGATACTAACATCTGCTGAAATTGTTTTAGCGTGTATGAATGTTTTATTGCATAATCTATATCTTCTTTTGCAAATTTATAATAGTCTGAATCTCTCATAGATTTTTTATAAAAATTTTCAAAATTAATTCCAGATTTGCAAGTCTTTTCTTTTAAAACATTTAAACCATATTCTTCACATATTTCATCTGATGTTTTTCTTAACAATGCAGTATTAGTTAAATTGCTATAATACTTCTTTCCATCTTTAAATGAAACCGAATTGATTACAAAATGATTATGAAGATGTTGAGTATTTAAGTGAGTAGATACTACAACTTGAAATCTGTCTCCCCACATTTCATTTGCAAGTTTTACTCCAATTTCATGCGCTATTTCTGGAGTAACTTCTCCTTCATTAAAAGATTGATAAGCATGAAATGCTAATATTCCATTTTCTTTTCCATATATCATTTTTACAAGTTGCATTTGTTTAACTGAATCTTTTACTTCACAATTTATGCCTGTTGTATAAAATTGTTTCTCTGTTTTATCTGGATTAGTTGCATATGTCATTACTTGTCTGATACTATCAAATCTATCCATTACATATCCGCTAAAATTTTTTCTTGTCTTTTCTTCATTTGTTGCATAATCAATTACATGATCTAATCTCTTTTGTACTTTCCATATTTTTGTTGTTGCCATTTGCTTTCTCCTCTCATTTAAAAAGGGGATTGGGGAATTTCCCCATTTAGAATTTCGAGCTGACGAAATTCATTGCTTGTTAGGACAATAATGCACTATTTTTTAGTACTAAAGCCATTACTTTTTCTATCAAATGCACACAATATTTTGAAAAATACTTGGACTTTTATTTTAAAACCCAAGTACTTTTTTCTTTCATTTTCTATTTACTTTTTTATATTTTTGTACTACAATAATTGTATAAAGATTTGGGTTAGTATTTTAGTTTTGCGGCTTATACTAACTCTTTTTCTTTTACTTTTTTTAGTGTTATTCCATAACACATTTGATATAATTTTGATATTATTGCATCTACTAATTGTTCATCCTGACTTTGACTAAATCTTTCTATTAATCCATGTTTATCAAACTTTGTTGTAATTATTATCGGTAATCTATTTTCATTTCTATTTTGAATTATTGTATACAATTTTTCTAATGCCCACTGACTTATTTTTTCTGTTCCAAGATCATCAATTATAATCATATCTACATTTGAATATAGTTCTATTAATTCATTTTCTGACCTTGTATTGTCTCTAAATGTTTCCTTAATCATGTCCAATAACATTGTTAATCTTCCCATTAAAACGATCTTATCATTTTCTATTAATTTGTTAGCAATTGATGCTGCTAAATGTGTCTTTCCAATTCCTGACTCGCCCGTTATTATCAGTCCGTCACTTTGTATTCTTTCTATACTTTTATTGGTATAGTCTTTAGCAACTTTTACCGCCATTTCATTCTCCGAATTAATATTAAAATTTTCAAAGTTTTGTTCTTGAAATTTTCCTTCAACATAGTTCTTCTTGTAAATTTTATTTATGATATTTTTATAATGTTTTCTTTTTTCTATTTCATATCCTTGCTTATCTACATTATTCCAGTATTCTTGTGCCTCATTGCAATTACATCTTTCGTATTTAATTGCATCTTGAGAAATATTTGCATATAAATAATCAAGTCCTATTGGTATTAATTCTTTGCCACAAAATCCACATTTTTTGAACTCTTTGTGAATAATTTCATTAAATTTTGTATTGTTTAAATCCATTTTCATTCTCCTCTCTTATATTTTCTTCTTTTTTATTTTCTATATCTTTTGTATTCTTTTCTTCTTCGTTATCTAACATTTTAATAACGTTACTTTTTTCATTTTCACTTTTATGCTTTTCACGATATTTTCTTTGTCTTTCTCTGTTTTGCATTTGATATTTTTCATACTTTTCAATACTTTGATACTTGTCCCAATTTTTTATTAGAAATGTTTCCCCTTCTTTTTTTAACATTCCTAATTCTAGAAACTTTTTCAAAATTTTTTCAATTTTTTTATTAGATTTTCCCATAATCTTTGAAAAATTTTGAATTGTCATTGGATTATTTGTTCCAATTTCTAATCTTCCTCTATTATTACATTCAACTGCTAATGCAATTAATTGAATCCACACTCTAAAATAAGTGTCTCCTTCAGGAAGTTTTAGAATTATTTGAATTTTCCTGTTTGAAAATATTGTAGTTTCTGTTTTAAACCACGGTATTTCATACATAGCCTCCTTTCCTCGCTTTCTTTCAATTAATATTTAATTGATTCTTTTTCTTTTCTACTTAGATATTCGTCTAATACTTGAATTCTAAATAGAAATTTTCCACCAACTTTTGAGCATGGTATTTGTTTTCTTCTTACTAATTGATTAATTAACCAATAAGATATTCCTAAATACTCTGCTGCTTCTTTCATTGTTAGTGTCGCTCTTTGTACTTTTTGTAATTCCATACATGTCCCTCCTTCCTTTTGATTTATTAAATTATAAAGTTAGTTAACAAGTTTTGTTTGTTTTTTGTTGTTAACTGATTGTATATTAACATGATTTATGATAAAATTCTATTAAATTTGATTAATTTTGTTATCAAAAGGAGACTTTTGGTCTTTTTATAATTTGTTAACAGAAAGGATTTTATATGGAAAGAAAAAATACAATAAAAATATCTTTTGAACCTTCATACTTTTCACAGATTTTTATTCACACTTCTGGTTCTTATATGCGTACACTTGTTAATAAAAATAATAATAGGTATTTATCTAATTTTAAGGATGATTGGTATGATGAAGAATTCGGAGAATTAATTTTAGAACTTGAAAATGGTCCTTCAGAATCAAGAAAGCAAGAGATATTAAGTAGATTGAAAATATTGGCAAATACACAAACAAGAGTTAACCCTATTCCTCTATCTTTTCGTCATAATATAGAAGAGTTGGATGGTTATATTGTATTTGAACCAACAACATCAATTGAGCATTACGACCTTGCCCTATTAGATTTTATAAGCTATGACTTTAATGTATTTAACGATTATTTATTATTTTTTATAAATTTCTTTGATTACTTTATAGATGAATTAGATGAAAAAGACATTGACTATATTAAATTAGATACTTTATATCCTATAGATGAAATAATTGAAATAGCTAAAAAATATTATGATAAAGAAAAAGAAAAATTAATACATTATCAAAGTTTATTCAAACAATGTATTAATTTTGTTTATGACATTGATAATCCTATTGATATGAAACATTTAACTCATAAACAAATTTTTTACTTATATAATCAAATATATCCAAATGTATTTTCTGAATTCAAAAGAAACTTTAATTCAGTAGATATATTAGATTATCAATATTTGCAATTTCCTTTTAAACCTAAAGATGCTAAGTTAGAAAATATAAATAATTTAATTGATGCTATTGAAGAAAAAGATCCAACTGGAAGAAAGCTTGTTAATCTTAATCGATTTGAAACTAATAACTTATTTACAAGCTTTTATATTACATTATTCAATGTAGTATCTGTAAATAGTATGTATATAAAAATATGTGGTAATTGTGGAAGATATTTTATAACTCATAAAAAAAATATTTCATATTGTGATAGACAGGTGGCTGAATATATAACTTGTAAAGATATTGGAAATAAAGAATATCAAAAAAGGAAATTAGAAAATGACTCTACATATGATAAATATAGAAAAATTGGAAGTAGGAAACAACTTCGTGCATCTCGAAACCCTGAAATAGAGATGTATCAAAATGATTTAAAACAATATCGAAAAATTGGTAAACAAATGTATAAAGATGTTTGCGATGGAAAAATTTCTAACGAAGAATTTGCTAACTGGGTAGCTAAACAAGATAAATAAAAAATAGCACATGAGTGCTATTTTTTATTATTTGTTAATCTCAATCCTTTTTTTTATATATTTTGTTTGTTTTCTATAAGAAAATAAATATAACAACATTATTGTAATTATTCCGATTGTATTTCCTATGCACATTGATAAATTCCATTTGCTAAATAACTCTTTTATTATTTTTATTACAAGTAATAATATAAAACCCGAACAAATAGTTCTATACATATTATTTATAATCAACAATTGACTTATCTTTTTATCTTTTTCATTTGCTTTAATATACTCTCCATAAGGAGCATATTCAATAAATTTACATTTAATTAGAATTTTTTCTATAATAACTGATCCTATTCTACTGATTATTGAACCTATGAAATAGTATATAAATATCATTTCAATTAAACTTTCTTGGAATATATCTATTCCGACATAGTATTTTAGTAAATAAGTAAAGATTAATCCAGGTAGAATAAAATTAAATATGTTATATTCATCAATTTTTTCAACTAACTTTTCCATTCTTAATTTCTCCTAAATATTTTATTTAACAATTCTTCTAACTCTAATTTCCTATTTCTATATAAACGTATTTCTTCGAATGTAATTTCAAAATTAAATCCATAATGTTCTCCAATATATGTTTTTATTTCTTTTCCATCGATTGGTGTATAGACATTTTTATCTTTTAATAATCTAATACTTGAAAAATGTTTTGTATAGCATGAAATAATTAAAACATTTTTTTCTTTTATTTCTTTATGATGTATCTCTAAATACTTATTTGTAGCATTGTTATGACCTATTATTAAAAATAAATCAATATCTGTGTATGGCATGCTTCTTAATACTATTAAATTCTCATTGGAATTTTTAGTATCCACTAAAGTATATATATGAAAAACATCATATATATACTTTCTTCTGTCTTCAATTTCTTGTTGAGTAATATTCCTTTTACAAATCAAATAAGTCATTTAGAGTCCCTTTATTACTACTATTAATACTTCTGCTATTTTCATCTAAAGAAAGCATACCATCATCCTTAGTATTCATAACTTTATAGCCTTTAGTATCTAATTTATCTGAACCACCATTTGAAGTTCCTGTATTATCAGAAATAATATATGTTTCGTCGGGTTTATCATCTAACTCTTCAAATACTTTTTCAGCAATTTCTTTTTTTCCATGATGAGCTAATTGAATAATTTCAAAATCATCTAATTTTTCTTTCATAATCGATTCAAAACTAGAGTCTCCTGTCAGCAATATATATTTATTACCTAATTTAACTTTGGCATGTATACTTGTAGCATTTGTTATTGTCTCTCCGTCTATTGTATCTCCCTCTGTTGTATCTAATCCTTTTGCGGCTGCATCCAATATATAATCTTTTCCTGGGCCAGATATTTCTATTCCATCAGCAATCTTTGTATGAATAAAAGCATCTTTTAAATTATTTCCACTTAATTGTTCTATATTATCATACATATCAGTTATCTGTCTCTTTATAGAATCTCTATTTTTTCTTCCATCATCAATTCTTTCAAGTAGATCATCTACATATCTTAACAATAATACTGTTGTAACCTCTGAGACTTTCCCATCTTCTATTAATACTGGTATTCCTTTAAAATGATCATCATCATTGTGCGATAACATTATTTTTACTTTTTCATATCCATTTTCTTTCATGTAGTCTATGACATAATTAGCATAATCTTCACATCCACAGTCATATAATACTAATTCACTTCCATTATCAAGAATAAAACAATCTCCATTATTTACATTTTTATCCTCACATTGTTGTGAGCTTAAAACTTTTATTTTCATTTTTTTACCTCCAAATAAAATAATAACCTTGTTTTTACAAGGCTATCATTCTATTTGTTGTTTATATATTTGGAACATAGTAGCCTCCTTTCCGAGCCAGCACAAATGTTCCGTATTTACAAATACAACAAATTGTATTATAATATAAAAGTATATAGAATCCGGCAAGATATATATACTTTTATATTAATGGGACCATTTATATGGTTCTTTTTTTATTTAAACTTCTTTATTGACTGGTTTTTAAAAGTCAATTATTAAAATTTTTTAAAAAGATATTTATTTGTTCAATATTAGGATGTATAGATATCTTCTTATTTTTATATAAATTAGCTACAGAAGCATCCCCTTTCACTCTTTCTCCATCAATCTTTAATTCCATCAATTTATTAATTCTAATATCATCATAATCACTATTTAAAATAAATATTGAATCTTGTTTAAATATTTTTTTATTATCTTTGTTAGTAATATCAAAAATTTCTGGACTTAAAGTAGTAAAAATAATTTGTGAATTATTTTTAGACATTTCACCAAAAAGTCTTATAATTAGCCCCACTAAATCTTTATGTAAGTTTTGTTCTATTTCATCAACTATTAATATTCCATTTTTATCTATTATTTCGTTAACATATCTTATTGTATTTAAAAATCTTTCTGTTCCTGTTGATAACATATTTCTTGTAATTTTGCTTCCATCTTTCAATACAAATAATAATTCTTCATATTTATTATCTGTATCAACCATTATATCTTTAATTTTAGGATCTACGACTCTAGCCAAAGTTCTTAATGTTTCTGGTGATTTTTTATACCAATCTATATATTTTAAATCTTTGTAGTTGCATTCACTATCTGTAGAAATATTTGCTGAATTATTAATATAATGCATCACAAAAGTTTTTATATATTTATATTTTTTTTCAAGATCTTTATTATTATTAATGTCTACTATGTTCTTAAAATATCTATTAATATAATATACTTGTCCTTCCTTTGTATCATTTATTTCTATAATATTTTCTATTTTATCTTTATATTTTTTTCTAAATCCTAAATACTCTCGGCTTATCTTTTTGTTTATTCCATCAAGATTTAATTCATAAGTATAGTATCCCGTTGTTTCTTCTTTATCATCTAAAATATACATTTCTATTCTAAAAATAGTATTCTCTTTTTTTCTTCTAAAATTTTGAAAAGAAATATCTATTGAAGAATTAAAATCATTAAAAAAGTCATACATTAACTTTTGGTTTTCTGAACTTGGATCTTTATCAATTATTTTTTGTATGTCATTAAATTTATCTTCAACATTAAATTGATAAATTGGACTAGTTAAAATATTTCCAATTGTTGTGATTGCGCTTAATATGCTTGTTTTTCCACTTGCATTTCCTCCAATTATACCTATCAATTTGTTTATATAAATTCCATCCTCAATTTTTACAACTGATGTATTTTCCTCTTTATTTCTACTTTTAGAAATAAAATCCAATTCTATTGGTGCAGATATTCCTAAAAAATTATCTAAATATATATTTGTAAACATATTTACCTTCTTTCTATGTTTCTATTTATAACATAGAAATCACAATTTGTCAAGTTTTATTGGTTTTTTTCTAATAATTTTTTGTTATATTTGCAGATTTATGGCATTTCTTTGTATTTTATTAGAATTTTGGTAATATGATATTGACTTTTGTCATCATTTATTATATAATTTATATTGTTAACAATATATTAATTCCTCTCCCACCCATAGTTATGCCTGAAAGGAGGTGAAAAAGGTAATGGCTGGGAGTATTGAAAAAAGAGGAAAAAATAGTTACAGACTAGTATGTCTTGCAGGATACGACTTGCAAGGAAAACCTATAAAGAAAACCAAAACAATACACGGAACAAAAAAAGAAGCAGAAATAGAACTAGCAAAATTCGTTGCTGATGTTCAAAACGGAATGTTCGTAGAAGGCAAATCTTTAAAATTCTCCGAATTCACAGAAATATGGAAAAGAGACTATGCATCAAAAGAACTAGCACCATCAACATACAAGAGATATTGTAGAATATTAGAAACAAGACTTCTACCCTACTTTGGACATTTCTATATTAACAAAATCAAACCAACTGACATCATGCATTTTTATGATTTACTTAGTAGAGATACTCAGTTAGTTAGAAAAAAAGGTAACAATGGTAAGAAAACATTAAAACCCTTATCTGGTAAAACAATATTAGAACATCACAGATTATTAAGAGCAATGCTTCATAAAGCAGTTTATTGGCAGCTAATTATATCTAATCCTGCCGAACGTGTTCAACCACCAAAAGCAAGAAAACCCAAAAGAAGATACTATGATGATGAGCAATGTAAAATATTATTACAAAATTTATCCTTACTTGGTGAAGATCAAATAAAATATAAAGTTGCAATCATTCTTACAATATTTACTGGTGTTCGTTTAGGTGAATTAATGGGATTAGAATGGCAAGATATTGATTTAAAAACAGGAATTGTTAGTATAAATCGTTCTAGCCAATATTTAGCTGACAAAGGTGTATTTACAAAAACACCTAAAACAGAAAGTTCTATCAGAGAAGTTGCAATTCCAGATTTCGTTGTTTCTCTACTGGAGCAATATAAGTTATGGTATGATGAACAAAAATCGTTCTGTGGTGAATTATGGACTGATTCTAATAGGTTATTTGTACAATCTGATGGCAAACCTATGCACCCTTCTACAATAAGCAAATGGTTTGTAAAATATGTTGGTCAAATAGGACTACCTGTAATTAATTTTCACGGATTAAGACACACAAATGCTACACTTTTAATATCACAAAATATTGATGTAGCAGTTGTAGCAGCAAGACTTGGACATGCACAAATCACAACAACATTTAATTTCTATGTGCATCCTATTATTTCTCATAATAGAAATGCAGGAAATGCTTTAGAAAACTTACTACTACCACAACAAAAATTAGTCTAAAATCTTTTTTCAGATTTCACTAAAGTCATTAGACTTTTCACGATAAAAATGAATCGTTGTCAAAATCCTTAATTTTGTTCCAACGATTATATGTGTAACGTAAAAGACTACTATTTATAAAATTAGGTTTCCCATAGTCTTTTACTGAATTTTTATTAGAAATATAAACGTTTTGGGAGATTTTCTTCCCCAACTTTTCCCCAATTTCACATAAAACGCCTATTTTTAGTCATTATTGTTAACTAATTGAGGAATAGAAAAAATCGCTACAACCACTCAAGCTGTAACGATTAAATCAAAATTGTAAAGCAAAATTATTTCAAACTCGCCTTAGAGTTATGAGATTATGCCAATGGGTATTTAACTCTAATTGCAGTTTTATAATTGAAATGATTGATAAAGAGCACCATAATAATTCAAGCGAACCATGGTATAAATTGATAGAATTAACAGCTGGAATCTATTAAATTATAAAAATAAAATAATTTCAATATTAGGTAAATCTATATATGATTTATTTGCTAAGTTGATAGATGATAGGAATTGCATAATACATAGTATACCAACAGGTGAAAAAGTTGATAATTATGTAATACCTATTTATAGAAACGATTCCAAAAATAAATATATACGAATTGATAAAGAATTTTTTAAAAATTTTATAAAAGAAAATGAAAAATTGAACAATAAAATACATAAATTTAGGGGATATTAAATTACAAATTATAGTTTTTTATTTTGCAAATACTATATCTCAATATGTTAATTTGTTAAAAATTTGTAAATTCTGCAATAAGGTTTTTATTGCAAATAATCCTAAAGCAAAATATGATACTCCTTAATGTAAGAATAAAGCTAATGTATATAAAAGTAGATCAAAAAATAAATAGTAGCTGTTATTTGCTACTATTTATTTTTATAATGTCACCTTTTCACCTAAATATGATAATAATTCATTCATTCTATTTACGAAACTTCTTCTAATACTAAAACTACTATTTATAACATAACCATCATCTTCTTTACTTATAAAAATGTATTGATATAATTCATCTATTATTGTTTTATCAATTTTCTTTAAATGCGTTAATTCTTTAAAAAGTTCCTGTAAAGATTTGCAATTCATCATTAAATTGAAAAAGTCTTCTTTGCCATTTCCTGCCTTTATTTTATTATACTGATTTATATCTTTTATTTTAACAGCAAGTAAAATTGGAAATAATATCCCTATAAAGAAAAAACAATGCATACTTGTAGTTGAATTTTTAATATCTTGATATTTTAATCTTAATAACTCAAAATATTTATTGCAATCTCTTAAATTAAATTTTTTATATTCTAAAACATCTCTTATTGCATCATCAATATAATAAGAAGAATCTCTCGGTATTAATTTTATATGATAGTTTATATAATTTTCTATATTAATTTCTGGTAGTTCTAATTGATAATCAAAGAATTTTTGTAAATAATAGGCTCCATCAAAACTATTTCCATAGTATTTTTCTATTGTATGTTGTAATTGATTAATGTTTGTCGAAAATACAAAAATAAATCTTTCATCATTAAAAAAGTATTTTATTCTTTCTAATAATTTAACAGCAAAATTAGGGTTGCATCTATCTAACTCGTCTACAAAAACAACTAATCTGTTCGATTTTTCTACCAGTAACTCTTCTAGTAGACCTTTAAAATTTACATCTAGTTGTTTATCTAATATAATTTTTTCAATTATTGAACATTTGTGTTCACCTCTTTCTTTTTGAACTTCAAATCCAAGAGCATTCCCATCTTTATTTTGAAAAGTAATGCCAAATTTGAATGAGCTTGCAAATTTATCTAATTTTTCTTCAAGTTTTTCTTTTACTTTAGGATTTGTAATTTCAATATTTGTGTTATTTTTTATAATATCTGCAATTATAGTTAATATAGGCTCATCAAAATAATCATATTCACACGCATTATAATATATTGCACTAGTATTTCCATATGTATTAATCTCTAGTTCATCAAGTTTACTTTTCATCTTATCTTTGACACTTTGAACTGCCGGTTCTAATTCATTTACTTTTGGATCATTTAATAAATTCATTATTAATTCTGTTTGCTTAACAAAAAATGTTTTTCCTGTTCCCCAGTTTCCATCTATACTAATTGTACTTTTAGTATTAATTGAATATATTAATTTTAAAAAATTAAATATACTTCCATTTCTTCCTAGTACATCTGTAGCTATTGTTTTCTTTATATTTTCTTCATTTACATCTAATTCATACATAATTATCACTCCTAAATATATATAATTTCAACATTTAATTCATCTATTTCTTTTTTAAACTTATCATACACTTCTTTTCTTATAGCCACACATAATAATTCCGTCGGTCTAGTAAATGCCACATATAAATTGTGCAAAAAATTTTCCACAGTATCATTGCTTTGTTTTTTCCTTATATATTTATCAAAAACATATTCCATATCATATTTTTTATAAAAAGTTTCACATACTAGTGTAGCTGTATGAGTTTCGCCTTTAGCTCCTGCAATAGTACTAATTTTTATACTTATTCCATCCTTATTATAATTATTTATTTTGTCTAAATTGCTATTAATTTCTTGTATAATATAATTATATGATCTTTCAAAATAAGCTTTATCATTAAATATGCTAACTAAAATTTCTTGTATATATAACTTACTAAATTCACATACATTTAGTTTAGTATCTTTTAACCTTTTATATAATGCTTGTTTGTCAATATATTTTTCTATTTTGCTTATAAATTCTTGTTTTTTACTTATTTTACAATAGTTATTTTTATCTATTCTTCTATAAATATAAAACATCATATCTATTAAACTTTTTAAGATTCTATTCTTATTTTGCTTTAATATTTCATGAAAAATTTTTTCATAATTAAATATATTATTTTGTTCTTCTCTCTCAAAATAATCAGCTAATTCAATATTCCCATTTTCATTTTTCTTGATAACTTTCCCTATAATTTTAAATTCACTGTTTTTTATAGTATCTAATTTTTTGTTTTTAATTATTTCAACAAATTTGTCTTTTACTTGTAATATATTTTCTTTTTTATAAACAATAAATTTTACTTTTATGTCATTTTCTTTTTTCCCCTTTATTTTATATGGTATACATTGAAAGCTTTCAGAAAAATTAGCTATATTATAGGAATTTCTTAATGAATCACTTATATTTAAAACATTGTCTTCACTTGGTCTCCAGCATGTTTCATCATAAATTTGTTGATTAGGATCTCCTATCCTTTGAAAAACAATATCAGAAAAACATATATCTAAAAATTCTTTCTCCCATTGTCTACAATCTTGCATTTCGTCAACAAATATTATTTCGAATCTATTTTTTATATAATTTTTTATGTTTTTATTTTCTTTTAAATATCTTATTCCTATTTCAAAAGCATCTCTATAATTTAATATTCCTTCTGAAATTAATTCTAACTTTGCTCTTTTTATACTCTGCACATATTCATTTTGTTTTTCTTTCGATAATTTTCCTATCTGTTTTTCTTCAATTTTTGTTGTACCATAAAAAACGTCTTCACCATCTGTAAATATTTCATCATAAGAAAATTTAGAATTATATAGAAATTTAGCTTTTGAAGGACCTATTTTATTTATAAAACTTTTAACAAAATATTCATTATCAATTATCTCTATTTTTTTCTTATATTTGGTAGTATACCAATTATTCAATATGAATGTATTAACAAATTTTTGAATTGTTTCACAATAATTCGGATACTTAAAAATCTTATGACTTTTTCCAAGTTTCTTCCTTATTTGATCAATTGCAACATTTGTCAACGATAAAACAATAATTCCCTTACTTTCTGAACTTTGTTTTTCAGTTAACAAATCAAGTTTTGAACACATCATCGTTGTTTTTCCACTTCCTGCACATGCCACAATATCAATAGAATTCATGTTTTTCAACACTTCACGTCTACTACGATCAAACATTATATCAAACTTTTTTTCATTTTTATCAATATCTTCATCATAAATTTGTACCATTTTACTCTCCCAAAAACTTAATCGCATCAATAATATATTTTATACTATTATCTGCCTCTAACATTATTTTAAAGTTTTCATCAATCTCTTGCTTTTTTTCTAACTCATTAGCTAATATTTGAGCAATAATTGCTTTTGAAATTGAATTTCCCGATTTTATTATATTTTTATCATAAATTTCAGATGCAATATCTTCACTATCTGCATTTACTTTTAAAAATTCATTTTTTTCTTCCAAAGCTTCTTTTACTTTTTCTTTCCCATCTGGATTTGCATTACTATTCATTTCCTTTTTAGCTAAAAACATTGAATAAACCAAATCATCTCTTAATAAATCACTCATAGCTATACAATATTCCAACGTTCTTTTGGTAGAAATAAATACTTTAATATTTTCTTTATATGTATAATATTGAGTCTTTCTAACTCTTTCAGTTTCTTCCCTTTTATTAAACATTTTCTCAGTCTCGTTCTCATTCTTTTTGACATCCAAATCAGTTATTATAGCTATTTTAACATCTATATCTTTTTCATCTTTTCTTTGAAAAATTCTACTATATCTTAAAAATGCTGTACTACCAACATTTATAACTGATATTCCTTTTGATTCTAAAGTATCTCCTAATATAATTTTGGCTATAGTCGGAATAAGTATATTTTCTGCATCTCCTTCTACAAAAATTATCTTTTTAGAAAAAAACAAATTTGATTTTGTAACATCAAGAAATCTTGCTAAAAATTTATAATCTCCTTTTTCTAATCGAGTATCTGATGATTTTAAACTATAAACACTATTATTTTTACATAATATGATTTTTTCTATATCAACTTTTGAAGTGATATTAGGACTATGTGTTGACATTATAATTTGACCAGATTCACCCTGAGAATAATTTTTAATAATAAAATTAATTAAATTTATTTGTGTTTGAGGATGAAGGTGTGCTTCTATTTCTTCTATTAAAACAGTTTTTAATCCACTATAACTTGAATTTTTTAATAATAAAAATTCAATTGCTATACAGTAAATTTTCTATTCCTAAACCTTCATTTGGATTATTAAATTCAACACTAAGTTTTTCTAATATTTCTCTTAATGAATCATCTTTTATTTGAAAATTAGCTTCTATACCTTCTCTTTCTGGATTCGCCTTATTAATAAATTGGTTTATTATATCTATTATAGCAACTTCTTTAGAATCCCCTATTTTTTTCATTTTTATTTCATTAGTAGCATTTTTTATTTTTGTATTAGCATCACTAATTATGTTTTTTAATTTATTATCTTCATTATCATTTAAAATTTCATGATCTATACTTAATAATATTTGTGATAGCCTAGAGCCCTTTTTTGCTACCATTTGATTTTCTGCATCTCTTAACGGTTTTAAAAAAGCGACTTTTAAAAGTTCCTTAATTTCTCCTGGAATTCTATACCCATTATTATCTGTAAAATCCCCAATATATACATCATTATATATTTTATTATTTTTAAAATTAGCCTCCATTTCTATTTTCAAATATGCTACATTATTCCCATTTTCATCTTTTTTAAATGATATACATTCTAAAAAGTTACCGCCTTCCTTATCACTAATTCCTTCAATATAACATGTTATTTTAAATTCGTCTGCATATGATTTTCCATCATAATAAAAATCTTCTCTTTGAACCCTATAATAATCATTACTTTGCGTTCCCAATAAAATTCTTATTGCATCTATTATCGCTGTTTTACCAGAATTATTTTCTCCAACTAATACATTTAAATTCGGATTAAAATCAACATTTAGTGTTTTATATTTTCTAAAATTCTCTAAAATCAACTTTGAAATATACATAATATCCCCCCCTAATATAGAAACATTATACCAATTTTCACCTTATTTTTCTACAAAAAACATGTATTAAGTTTATAAAATTTTCGACATATTTTGACATTTATATTACATTTTATCTAGTCTTTTATTGTCCCATATAAGTCCTTTTATGAATTTTTGTGTAATCTTTGCAAGCCTTGAAAAATAAGCCAAAATTACTAGTAATTACAATAAAAATATTATATAATCATCACAATTGAATACAAGACTTCTTCCACTCTAATTTTGAAAGGAGGTGGAAAAAGCAATGGCTGGAAGTATTGAAAAAAGAGGTGAAAATACTTACAGGTTAATCGTATCAGGTGGTAAAAATCTTGATGGCAGTAGATGTAGAAAAACAAAAACTATTCACGGTACTAGAAAAGATGCTGAAATTGCTCTTGCTGAGTTCATAACAGAAGTAAACCGTGGATTGGTTCCGGAAGGTAAATCAATAACTTTTGAAGATTTTTTCCATATTTGGAAAGAAAAATATGGTTCAAAAGAATTAGCACCCAAAACTTATTCAAGATATCCTGGAATGTTAAGGACTCGTATTCTACCATATTTAGGTTCATTTGTTCTCGAAAAAATTAAACCTACCGATTTAATGAACTTATACGATATGTTAGAAAACGATACTCAAATAAAAAGGATAGCCAAAAACAATGGACAAAGAACTTTGAAACCATTATCTCCAAAAACAATTCTAGAACATCACAGATTATTAAGTGCAATGTTTCAAAGAGCAGTATATTGGCAATTACTAGTTGATAATCCTGCAAGAAGAGTTAAACCACCAAAAACTAAAAAGCCTAAAATTCAGTTTTTCGATGATGATGAATGCAAACTTCTTATAAATTCTTTACAAGATTTTACTGGAAATAAATTAAAATACAATGTAGCTATTTTACTTGATATTTTTTCTGGTGTAAGACGTGGAGAACTTGTAGGACTGGAATGGTCTGATGTAGATTTTAAAAATGAGACAATTGAAGTTAACAAATCTACTCAGTATTTACCTGAAAAAGGAATATTTGATAAAGATCCTAAGACTGAAAGTTCTAATAGAATTGTTCCAATTCCTAATTATATAACTAACGTACTTTTAGAGTATAAGGACTGGTATGATGAACAAAAAGAATTATATGGAGATAAATGGATTGACTCTAACAAATTATTTCTACAGGCTAATGGAAAAACTATGCACCCCGATACACTTGGTAAATGGTATAAAACTCATATTGAATCTTTAGGATTACCTGTAGTAAAACTTCACGGAATAAGACATACAAATGCTACTCTTTTAATTTTTCAAAATGTTGATATTGCAACAGTATCTGCAAGACCTGGTCATGCAAGTATTAATACTACTATAAAATACTATGTGCATCCACTACAGAAGAATATGAGAAAAGTAGCGTATGTTTTACAAGACCTATTAATAAATGACAATGATAATTAAAATCTTTTTTCAAAATATCACAAAATTGCTTTTTTAAAGTTATTTAGTGAAGATTTTGGCTTAATATAGCCTATTACAGAATCTTGTGTCCCCAGGCTGTTCCCAAAAGAGCTAAAATCTTGCTTATACATAAATAATAAAAGAGCCACAATCTCTTGCGACTCTGATAATTTCTTTGGTTGCGGGAGTATGACTCGAACTTACGACCTTCGGGTTATGAACAAATATTGGCTCTTTTAGTGTGATGTTTTATTTTGTTTTAAAATGATTTAAAGTGTTATTACTTTAAACATAAACTTGTTATATTTTAGTATGTTTTATTTTCAATATTACCTCTTATTTTCCATTTTTGAAACTTTCACGACTCTTTTAATTGGAACAAATAGATTGTTATGTTATTTTAAAGTTTGATTTTTTCTCTTAGATTTCTTGTCGACCAATGGTATACTAAATGACAATCAAGTGGATACATCTTATATACAGTTTGTCAACAATTCATAGACTGAGTGTTGAAGAATTGTCGACAAAAATATTACTTTTAAGATTTAACTTCTTTATTAGTTTCCTCTGATAATTTATTAAAAACATCTTTATCCATTTGAATACATTTCCAATCATTTTCATTAAGATTAAATACTAATAATTCATGCAATAAGCAAACATAAACTATATTGAATTTTCTTTTTTTATCATTTTGTATATTAATAATATTCTTTAATTCGTTCTCAATCATTTCCTTATTTGCATATATCGGAGAAAATATAAATAACCTATTATCATTCATTTCTTTATAAATTTCATTTAGCTTTTTTAGTTTTTCCTTTAAACTTCTATTTATCTCTGAAAAATCATCATTATAAACAGGGATTATATAAAAATACTTTTCATTAAATCTAAAACTATCCTTCTTATCTTTATCATTAAATATTATCCTTGCTTGTTCAATTGGGATAACTCTTCCTCCATTTTTTCTAAATCTTTTATTGAATTTTTCTATATCCTTGTCTGGAATTGGTTTCTTAACTTTTTCTAATTCACTCCAGAATTGTGTTCCTATACTATTTCTTGTAATTTCAATTCCTATACTATTATTTATATCCTGCCAATCTGGTTTTTCATCGTGAATTAATTTTTCAATTTCTACATTTTGATATTCTTTTAATATCTTTAATGCAAATAATTCAAAATACTTCTTTTTATCATCATGATTCATATACTCACATTCCTTTCACACTCAATATTATACTATACTTTTCACAATAATACTTGACATTTAACGAATATTAAGTGATTGATAACAGCAATTTTTAATGAAATAGCTTATGGGAAATTATAAAAAAAACTGGCGATGATATTCTAAAAGAATGGTTAGATTTCAGAGAAGAAAATCTTGGCGCACTCACTTGCAAAGAAGATAAAGAGCATTTTATTTATTTTGAAGAAATATCAAAAGATATCTTAAATAATGTTTCTGGTAATAATATTGAATATAAAAAAAGCTAGATGATAACATTATGGATATATGTATGTATTATTGGTTTTAAAAGTACTATAGGAATGTTTTTTGGCAATGGTATAAAGTTGATATGTTTTGAGAAATAATTTCTATATTTAATAAAGGACAATTTTTAGCATATCTTTGTGTTAAAATTGTCCTTACTATTTTATATTATTGAATGTTTGTTTTAGGGATTCTTATTATTTTCATAACTACTAACATTCTCAGCTTTATCTTCGTTTTTTATAATTATTAAATATTATTTCACTCTCCGTTATTTAGTAATACTTTTTCAAATACTTTTATCTAATATAATATCTTTACTTGTTAATTCTTATTATCAAATTGCAATATCCTTATTTAATAAAACGAGTCATTACTATTCCTCTCTTATCTTTTACTCCTCTGTCATATTAGTAGAGTATGTTCGTAAATTGATGTAATTGTTTTGCATTATGCAAAGTCTTATATCAATCTCTTTATCTTCACATCATATAATCTTCTATTTTCTCTATTATTTCTTTGTCAGCAGGTAACCAATCAACACTATATAATTCATCCTTTGAAAGCCATTTAGAAGCCTCATGTTCTTTTAATACTAAATCACCTTCTAATATGTTACATATAAAACAGTCCATTGAAAGATGAAAATTAGGATAATCATATTCAACTGTATCAATTTTTTTATTAACATTAATTGTAGTATCTAATTCTTCTTTTATTTCTCGAATTAAAGCTTCTTCTGGTGTTTCACCTTTTTCAATTTTTCCGCCTGGAAATTCCCAACCATCTTTAAAATCTCCATAACCTCTTTGTGTAGCAAATATTTTATTATTGTCAATTATAATAGCTGCAACTACCTTTATATTCTTCATTTTTACCTCCATTAGCAATTTATTATATATTCATATACATCTTCTCTTACAGGTGTTTCCAAAATCCATTCTATTTCAACTGCTGTTTTATTTGTATTTGGCATAACGAATTCCTTAACATTACCTGTAGCATTCATTCTTCCTAAATAATAAAACTCTTTTGAAATTTTATCATCTTTATTTTTTCTTACAAAAAGTTCTACTTTTATTCCTCTTTCTTTTGCATTAATAAAATTCTGTACATCTTCCGATAGAATAGTTCTTCCACTTTTTGAAATAGCAATTAATCTATTACTATTTTCAAAATGATCTTCATATTTTATAGTATCATTTATCTCTTCATTTTTATCATAATTGATAAATACTGGAAATGTTTTTGTATCTTTATCATATTTGTATCCTCCAATGTTTAATGGTACTTCATTATTTTTCCAATTTAATAATCTGCATACATCTTCATATGTATATTTTTGATATATTACAAATTGTGTATCTTGATATTTTTCACTGTAATACTTATTGTATCTACTAATTCCAAATTCTATTAGTTCAATAAGTATATTTCTAAAATCATTATTTTGTAACATTCTTTTAAAATCATTTGAAATAGAATAATCATTTTCTTTTTCTTCTATAAAAACACATTCTTTGTATGTATTTTTACTAGATCCTGATGCAAAATTATTCGTTAGTACATTTATAATACTTTTTCTTTCATAATCATTAAATCCTAAATTGTATTTTTCTTTTAAAATTTTTTTTAATTTATTAAATAGTTTATCATTTTCATTTAATGTAATTTTTAGAAGTTCAAGTTCATGAACTCTTTTTCCATTTGCTAGTTTCTTAGATATAAACTCAATTATTTTTTCTTCATTGTCTGATAATCGTATCTTATACTCTTTCTCATATTTAACTAAAAATTTATAGTACGAACCTAAACTTTTGTTATCAAATATTCTTAATACATCCATTTCTCCATATTTGTCAAAATCTAATAAAGATGGTATACATCCTAGCTTATTTTTTAAATTAGTATAGTTTTCTTTTATTAATTTTATATCTGTGAAATCGGCTGTATCTATTGCTTCAAAAATTCTTTTCTTTGCTATCTCATCAAAATGAATTGTTGATGAACCTGGTATTATTCTTTCTCCCTCTAAAACAAATCTACGTATGTTATCTTTGTTATAACTTCTGTCTCCTGATAGAGCAATGGGAATCATAAAATTATTTTTATAATTTCCTATAAAATCTAATATTACAACATATTCTTTGTCTGTTGCTTTTCTTAATCCCCTACCTAATTGTTGAATAAATACTATTGGAGATTCTGTTGGTCTTAGCATTATAACTTGATTTATTTCAGGAATGTCAACACCTTCATTAAAAATGTCTACTGTAAAAATATAATCAATTTTTTCATCAATATTTTTTGATGTCAATCTATTAATTGCCTCTTCTCTTTTTTCCTGTGAGTCTTCGCCCGTTAGTGCGATTGTAAAATATCCTTTTTCATTAAATTTTTCACTTAATACTTGTGCTTCTTTTTTTGAACTACAAAATACTAATCCATTTATTGTTGTTCCAGAATGTCCAAAAAATTCAATTTGTTTTATAATATAATTTACTCTTTCATCACATGTGAGTTTAGAAAAATCTCTTAAATTCGTGTTATCATCTATTACCTCATTTTCAAATACTATATCTGTAATTCCAAAGTAATGAAATGGACATAAGAAATTTTCTTCTAAAGCCTGCTCTAATCTTATTTCATAAGCTATATTATGATTAAATTCTTTATATACATCATATCCATCTGTTCTTTCAGGTGAAGCTGTCATTCCAAGCAAAAGTTTAGGTTTAAAATATTGTATAATTTTTTGATAACTATTTGCACCTATCCTATGAGCTTCATCTATAACGATGATATCGAATTCATCTTCTTTAAATCTCGTAAAATTTTCTTCCTTACTCATCATCTGCATAGTTGAAAATAAATAATCTGTTTCAAAATCCTTAGAATTTCCAGATAATAATCCAAATGTTTTCGTATTACCAAAGATCTTTTTGTAACTTTCTATTGCTTGTTTGGCAATTTGTTCTCTATGAACTAGAAATAGTGCTTTTCTTGGATTATTGTCTCTTAATGCAAAAGCTGATGCATATGTTTTTCCAGTTCCAGTCGCAGATATTAATAATGCTCTTTTTTCTCCTGCTTCAATTAATTTATTTAAATTCTTTATAAATCCTATTTGCATTGCATTTGGTTGTAACTTGTATTCTTCTAAAGAAGCTATTTTTTTTAAACTTGCTATCTTTCTTTGATTCTTTATTATTTTATAATTTATTTCATACGTTTCAATAAAATCTTCAAAATTCAAACTATATTTTGAATTCCATAAACTTTCAAATTCACTTAATATTTCTTTTACATATTCACCATACTCTGTAGATACAATTTTAGTATTCCACTCTCTATTTATTGATAATGCTTTTTGCGTCATATTGGAACTTCCCGTAATAATTCTATATATATCTTTATCTTTAAATATATATCCTTTAGTATGAAATCCTTCTCCTGATTCTTCAGTCATATACATTTTTAATTCAATGTTATTTAATTCGGCTAATTTTCTTAAAGCTTTAGGATCACTAAACTCTAAATAATCTGTTGTCAATATTCGCCCTTTTATTCCTCTTTCTTCTAGTGTCTTTAATGTTTGCAATAAAGGTGCTATTCCTCCATCAGTTATAAATGCAACACTAATATCAAATTTATCACATTTTAATAGCTCATCTTCTATACTAGATATTACTTTTCGTCCTTCTTTATAATCATTAGAAATAAATTGTGGTTTAAAAGCTGTATTTGATTGATTATTATAATTTATGAATGCTGTTTCAATTCCTTCATATATTAATTCTTTTTCATCCATAATAATTCCCCCATTAATTATTACTATAATTTATTATATTTTGTACTTACAGATTTAGCTTTAGCAACTGGATATTTTTTTCTTGTTTTATCTAATTTCAGTTTTAACTCCTAATCTCATACTCCTTTAATACTTCACCATCAACATCTTTCAATACAATCTTATTATAAACAAGCACAATATAGCTATGAGCAGAATTACATTTTGGAAGAGAAATTGAACCAGGATTTGCAAAAACAAAACCCTCTTTCTCTTGAATAAAACCTTGATGAATATGTCCATAAATCATAACATCAAAATCATCATAAGGAATATTCTCAATATTATACTTATGACCATGAGTAAAATAAAACTTCTTTCCATTAATCTCCATCAAAATATGATCATTAAACTTAAAATCTGAAATCATTTCATCAACTTCTGCATCACAATTTCCTCTAACAACCAACAATTTATCTTTTAAAGAATTCAAAATTTCTGCCACTTTCATTGGCTTATATTCTTGACTCAACTCATTTCTAGGTCCATGATAATATAAATCACCTAATAATATTATTTTGTCAGGATTTTCTCTTTCATTAATCTCTTTTATTTTTTCTGCATAATATCCAGAACCATGTATATCTGATATAACAACTGCTTTCATATTCTCTACTTCCTTTCCAAAATAATATATCACATTTTTATAAATTAATCCATATTTCACTTGACTTTATTTCTATTAGCTTATAAAATATTTTCAAATAATTTAATATCATAATTAATAAAAAAATGGAGGTCACATATGGATAAATATACTGAAATCAGACCTATTGCATTAGGTCTGGCAATAAAAAATAATAAACTACTTGTAGAAGAAAAATTTGATAAAATAAAAAATCAAACTTTTTATAGATGTCTAGGTGGTGGTATTGAGTTTCTTGAAAAAAGTTCTGATGCTTTAAAGAGAGAGTTTAAAGAAGAAATTAATACAGATATTATTGTAAAAGATTTTCTTGGTATTTCTGAAAATATCTTTACTTTTAATGGTAAAAATGCTCATGAATTAATTTTATTTTATTCAATTGATATTGCAGATAGTGATTACAAAGATGAATATAATATTATAGATAGAGGTGGAGAATTTTCTGCAAAATGGATTGATATTGATGATTTTAAAAATAAATCAAAAATATTATATCCTGAAGAAGTCTTTAAATATCTTTAAAAAGATAAGACTTTATTATATATTAAAATAAGACGGTATAAATGAACTATTCATTTATATTCGTCTCATTTTTTATTTTAATCAATATAATTTTTCAAGACATCATAGACTTTTTGAGTTGGAAGTCCAACAATACTAGTATAATTTCCATCAATTTTGTCAACAAATACACAAAATTCATTTTGAATACCATATGCTCCTGCTTTATCCATTGCTTTTCCTGAATCAACCCATTTTTCTATTTCTTGTTCTGACATTTCTTTTAAGAATACTTTTACTTCATCAAATGTTTTATATTCTTTGTATACACCATCTTTTTCAATTAAAATGCTTAGTCCTGTGATTACACTATGTGTTCTATCTCCTTCTAAAAGTTCTTTTATCATTTGAATTGCATTTTCTCTACTTTTTGGTTTTCCATATATCTTACCTTTTTTGGTTACAATTGTGTCTGAACCTATTACTATTCTGTCTCCTGATGTTTTTTCGAAAACATCTTTTGCTTTTATATATGCTAGTCTTTCAGTTTGTTGTTCTGGAGTTAGTCCTTCTTTTAAACTTTCATCTACACCACTTACTATGATTTCGAATTTTGGTGTTATTAAACTTAATAGTTCTTTTCTTCTTGGAGAACCTGAGGCTAATATTGTTTTCATTGTTTATATCCTTTTCTTACTTTTTTTGTTTCAATTATAGCATATTCATTAGTTTATAGCAACTCCATTTACATATAATTTATATCCATTAAAATCAATATTACTATATGTTGTGTCATCATCTTCTAATGATGTAATGTAAGAATCTCCTGTTAATTTTATTTTTGATGTTGCGTTTCCATTTGATGTTGTTGATGAATATTCTCCACTTTCTTTAGCAAGTTTTATTGTAAATCCACTTGCAATACATACTATAATTATAATTGTTATCATAATTATATTTTTTACTTTTCTACTCATATTTTTATCCTCCTAATATTATTTGCAAGTCTTATTTCTTACTTTCTAAATGTATTTTAGTTTTAAAAGATTAAATAAATATTAAATATAAAAATTTTTTTATAAAATTATTTTCATTTTTTGTCATTGTGTTATAATAAATTTGTCTAAAGGAGTGATATAAATGATTCGTTTATTTTTTATAAAAAATAAATTTAAAAGTCAAAAATTAGTTAATAATGATAAGAAAATCCTTGAAAAATATACAAATATAGCTCAAAAGTCAAAAGATGAAATACTTAATGAATTTAATTCAAATATTGAAAAAGGTCTATCTTCAAAAATAATTGAAGAAAAACATAAAGATGATGAAAAAAATATTGTAGTAAAAGAGGAAAAACATTCATGGTTTTATTTTTTTATAAATTCATTTAAAGATAAATTTATTTTTATTCTTATAGTTTTAGCAATTATAAATAAATTTGTTGGTGATGATACTCTTGGAACTATAATTATTTTTGCTATTGGTTTTGCAAGTGCTTTGATAAGATTTTTCCAAGACTATTCTACTTATAAGTTTAATCAGTCTTTAAAGAGTAAACTTTTTTCTACTGCAACTGTTATAAGAAATGGCAAAGAAAAAAATATAAAAACAGAAGATATTGTATTAGGTGATATTGTTCATTTAAATGCTGGTTCAATAATTCCTGCAGATGTTATGATTTTAGAGAGTAAAGATTTATTTTTAAATCAATCTGTTTTTACTGGTGAGAGTGCTCCTATTGAGAAGAAGGATTCTTATATACCATCAAATGAAATTTTTTCACTATCTAATATTTGCTTGATGGGGACAAGTGTTATAAGTGGTAAAGCTACTGGTATTGTTATCAGCACAGGATTTTCAACATATTTAGGAAATATGGGTAAACAAATTGATAATAAAAAAGAAATTACAAATTTTGAAAAAGGTATGAATAATATAACAAAACTTCTTATTAAATATATGCTTGTTGTTTCTATTGCAGTATTTATTATATATGCACTTATTCGTAAAGATGTATTAGAGGCAATTCTATTTGCATTATCTGTTGCTGTTGGAATCACTCCAACAATGCTTCCTATGATTGTTAATGTTAATTTAACTAAAGGTACTAAAACATTGGCAAAAAAGAAAACTCTTGTAAAAAACATTCAATCAATCCAAAATTTAGGTGCAATTGATGTATTGTGTACAGATAAAACAGGAACTTTAACATTAGATAAGATTGTTTTACAAAAATATATTAATGTTGAAGGTAAAGAAGATTTGTCAATTCTTGAATATGCTTATTTAAATAGTTATTATGGGACTGGAATGAAAAACTTAGTTGATAAAGCTGTTATTACATATGGAAATGAGCATGGTATTAAAGAAAAAATTGTTGATTATGAAAAAGTTGATGAAATTCCATTTGATTATACAAGAAAAATAATGAGTGTTGTTGTAAAACATGATGATCATTATAGAATTATTACAAAAGGTGCTTTGGAAGAAATATTAAAAAGATGTACTACTGTAAAAATAAATGGTGAACACAAAGACTTAACTCAAAATATGATTGCAAATATAAATAGTAATGCAAAAGATTTAGCTTTACAGGGAATGCAAGTTATTGCATTAGCTTCAAAAAGGGAATATTCTGGTAAAGATATATTTAATTCTTCTGATGAATCTGAAATGGTGTTTATCGGGTTTGTTGCATTTCTTGATCCACCAAAAAAAGATGTAAAAACTACAATTAAAAATTTAAAAGAATATGGTGTTACAACAAAAATATTAACTGGTGATAATCAATATGCTACCGAAAATGTTTCAAGATTAGTTGGAATTCCAAATGATAAAATTTTAACTGGTTCTGATATTGATAAAATGTCTGATGATGAACTTTCAAAACAAGTTGAAGATGTTGATATATTTGCAAGAATGAATCCTTTACAAAAAGAAAGAATTATTACTATATTAAAGAAGAATGGTCATGTTGTTGGATATATGGGAGATGGTGTAAATGATGCTCCATCACTTCATAATGCTGATGTTGGTATTTGTGTAAATACTGCGACAGATATTGCAAAAGAAGCTAGTGATATAATCTTATTAGAGAAAAATTTAAAAGTTGTTTTTAATGGTGTTGTTGAAGGAAGAAAAGTATATGGGAATATTATAAAATATATGAAAATGGCTTTAAGTTCGGATTTTGGTGATGTTTTTAGTATTTTTATTGCAAGTATATTCTTACCATTTTTACCATTGCTACCTATTCAAATGCTTTTACAGGATTTTTTATATGATTTTTCTCAAATAGCTATTCCTTATGATAATGTTGATAAAGAATTTTTATTAAAGCCTAGAAAATGGAATACAAAAGGATTAGGAACTTTTATGAATGTTATGGGACCTATTAGTTCAATTATTGATGTTTTAGCATTCTTGGCATTCTGGTTTATTTTAGGATATAACAATATTGCTAGTGAATCATATTTTCAAACAGCTTGGTTTGTTGAATGTTTAATTAGTGAAACTTTAATAATCCATTTTGTGCGTACATCAAAAATTCCTTTTGTACAATCAAGAGCAAATCCTATCTTAACTGCTCTTACTATGGTTACAATAATTGGTACTATAATTACTCCAATATTATTCCATAATATTTCATCATTCCATTTTGAAATATTACCACCTTTGTATTACTTAATTGTTATTGGATTGACTGCTTTGTATGTTGTTCTTGTTCAAATTGTTAAAAAGATTTATATTAAGAAAGTTGGAGAATGGTTATAAAAACAAAAAACAAGGAATATTAAATCATTCCTTGTTTTTTTTGAAACTTTTTAACCAATTTTTTATTTTTTTCTTTAATTTTTCCACTTTTATTCTCCTTTTAACATTCTAATTTATAACCTAAGCCTCTAACTACCTTTATTTGCACATTTGAACCTGCATCAAATCCTGTTAATTTATCTTCTAACATTGATTTTGCTGTAAGCATGATTACTTTTGATTCTATTTTTTGTTTTCTAATTTCCTTCAAAATTTTAAATCCATCAATTCCAGGAAGCATCACATCTAAGATTATTAAATCATAAATATTTGTTAATGCATTATCTAGCCCTTCTTCTCCATAAACATCAACAATATATTGCTCATTTCTTAATCTACTTGCTATTACATCAGCAATTTTAAATTCATCTTCAACTATTAATATTCTCATATAAATCACCTTATATATATTACTTTTTATTCATTAAAAGAATATTAAATTTATACAAAAATTTTAGATATTTTTTCAAATTGAATTTTCTATATCTCTTGATTTTTGCAAACTTTGAGGATATAATTTGTAAAGGTAAATTTAGAAAGGACAAGACTATGGATAAAATTATAAATAAAATAGCAGAAGAATTAAATGTAAAAAATACACAAGTGGAAAATGCTGTAAAATTAATTGATGAAGGAAATACAATTCCATTTATCGCACGTTACAGAAAAGAAGCTACAGGTGGGTTGAGTGATGAAATTTTAAGAGACTTAGGAGAAAGACTTACATATCTTAGAAACTTAGAAACAAGAAAAGGTGAAATTATAAAATCAATTGATGAACAAGGAAAATTGACTGATGAGTTAACTATTGCAATTGCTTCAGCAGAAACACTTGCAGAAGTTGAAGATTTATACAGACCATTTAAACAAAAGAAAAAGACAAGAGCTACTGTTGCAAAAGCTAAAGGATTAGAACCATTAGCAGATATTATTATTACACAAGAAGAGAAAAAAGATATTAATGAAATTGCTCAAGAATTTGTAAATATTGATAATTTATCTGATGAAGATAAAAATAATAAAGATAAAGTTGTTGCAACAGCTGAAGATGCAATTCAAGGTGCTTTAGATATTATCGCTGAAAATATTTCTGATAACGCAAAATATAGAAAATATATCAAAAAAATATGTTATCGTGAAGGTACTATTGTAACAAAATCTGCAAAACCTGATGAAAAATCTAATTATGAAATGTATTACGAATTTGCCGAATTAGTACATAAACTTCCAAGTCATAGAATTTTAGCTATTAATAGAGGTGAAGCTGAAGATTTCCTAAAAGTATCTATTGAAAAACCTACAGATAAAATTTTATATTATATTCAAAAAGATATAATAAAAGGAAAAACTCAATTTACAGAAATGCTTACAAATACAATTGAAGATGCTTTTACAAGATTAATTGAACCATCTATTGATAGAGAAATTCGTTCAGATTTAACTGAAAAAGCTGAAGAAAAAGCAATTAAAGTATTTGGTCAAAATGCTAAACAATTATTATTAGGTGCTCCTATAAAAGGTAAAACTGTTATGGGATTTGACCCTGCTTATAGAACTGGTTGTAAAATAGCTGTAATTGATGAAACAGGAAAAGTTTTAGATATAGCTACAGTATATCCTACAGCACCACAAAATGATGTTGAAGGTGCAAAGAAAACTTTATTAGATTTAATAAATAAAGACCATGTTGATATGATTGCAATTGGAAATGGTACTGCATCTCGTGAATCTGAAATGTTTGTTTCAGATATGATTAAAGAAGTAAAACATGATATTTGTTATGTAATTGTCAGTGAAGCTGGTGCATCTGTATATTCTGCCTCAAAACTTGCAACAGAAGAATATCCTGATATAAATGTATCAATAAGAGGTGCTATTTCAATAGCTCGTAGATTACAAGATCCTCTTGCTGAATTAGTAAAAATTGACCCAAAAGCAATTGGTGTTGGTCAATATCAACATGATGTAAATCAAAAGAAATTATCAGAAAGCTTAACAGGTGTTGTAGAAGATAGTGTAAACAAAGTTGGTGTTGATGTAAATACTGCAACTCCTTCTCTACTTTCATATGTTTCTGGTATTAATAATACAATTGCAAAAAATATTGTAAAATATAGAGATGAAAATGGTAAATTAAAAGAAAGAAAAGAATTATTAAAAGTTCCAAAGCTTGGAAAAGTTGCTTATGAACAATGTGCCGGATTTATTAGAATTCCTGATGGAAAAAATCCATTAGAAAATACAGCTGTTCACCCAGAAAGTTATGAACAAACTGAAAAATTATTAGAGTTATTAGGATTTAAAATTGAAGATTTAAAAAATAAAGAAAATTTGAATTCTTTAAGAGAAAAATTAAAATCAGTAAATATTGAGGAAACTGCAAAAACACTTGATATTGGTGAAATGACATTAGCCGATATAATATCAGAATTATCAAAGCCTGGTCGTGACCCAAGAGAGGATATGCCAAAACCTGTTCTTCGTAGTGATGTTTTAAAATTTGAAGATTTAACTGAAGGAATGGTACTTACAGGTACTGTTCGTAATGTTATCGATTTTGGTGCATTTGTTGACATTGGTGTAAAATATGATGGACTTGTTCATATTTCTGAAATGAGTGATTCATATGTTAAATCACCTTCTGAAATTGTTTCTGTTGGAGATATTGTAAAAGTTAAAGTTATAAAAATTGATCAAGAACGTAAAAAAGTTGGTCTTTCTATGAAAATATCATAGTTTGCTCACAAAATGTAAAGTAAAAAAACAGGGCTTAGAAAAATCTAAATCCTGTTTTTATTTTATTCACTAACATATTTATTTTGTATTTCTTGTATTTTTTCATAATTATTATTCAAAATCTCAAGAAAGGCTTCTGCTACTTGAGGATCAAATTGTGTCCCTTCACATCTTTTTATTTCATCTTTTACATGTTCAATATCAATTGGACCTCTATAACTTCTTCTACTTGTCATAGCATCAAATGTATCTGCAACAGCTGCAATTCTTGCTAAATATGGTATTTCTTCACCTTTTAACATTCCAGGATATCCTGTTCCATCATATTTTTCATGATGATGTTTTACTATTGGAATAATATCTTTAAAAATATCTGCAGAACCTAATATATGTGCCCCTATTGCTGGATGATTTTTTATTTGTGAATATTCATCATCTGAAAGTTTACTTGGCTTTAATAATATACTATCAGGAATTCCGATTTTTCCAATATCATGGAATAATCCACCTATTCTTAAAGTTTTTATTTGATCTTCTGTTAATCCTAATTTTTGACCAATTAGAACTGAATATTCTGAAACTCTATCTGAATGACCTCTTGTATATGTATCTTTTGCTTCTACAGCAAATCTTAAAGTTTCAACCATTTCTAAATAAGCTTTTTCAAGTTTATCATTTGATTCTGAAAGTTCATCATTTATTCTTTTTATTTCTTCCATTTGTTTAACAGATTTTATACCAGATTCAACTAATAATTGTAATTGATCAAATTTATCACTTTTTTCACAATAACCTTGAATATCTAGTCTTTTAATTGTTTCTAATGGTGGAGCCATGTCTTTGTGTCCTGTTAATAATAATATGTATAATTCTTTATTAAATTTTCTTATTTCTTCTACAACTTCATCTCCATGTAAAGGTGTCATCATAAAATCTAGTAACATTAAATCAAAATGTTCCTTTTTTACTAATTCAATTGCCTCTACTGGGTCTTGTGCACCATAAAATTCATATTCAGAATTATCAAAAAGCACTGTTAAAGAATCAAGTATTCCTTCTTCATCATCTACTCCGATTATTCTATATCTTCTTTCACCACTCATTTGATTTTGTAATGCTTTTCTCATTTGCCCTATTCTCCTTTTTGTATAAAATTTTATCACTCATCCTGAGATATATAGTCTTTTTAACTATACATTATATTATTTATTTATAGGAATCAAAATATTAAATGTTGTTCCTTTTCCATCTTCTGTTTGATATGTAATGTCTCCTCCAAAATGTGCTTTTATGTTTGAATATGACATATATAATCCAAGTCCTGTACCGTTTTTTCCTTTTGTTGTAACCATTTCTTTGAATAATCTATCTTGTACTTCTTTTGGAAGTCCTCCTGCAAAATCTGTTACTGAAAATATGACATTTCCAGAATCTTTACCAATTTCTAATTGAATATTTTGATCATGTTTTCCATCATAGGCTTGTATTGCATTTGAAATCATGTTATTAACAACTTGTACAAGAACATTTACATTTCCATGAATTATTTGATTTTCATCTATTTTCATCAATACATTTAAATAAATATATGCATTCTTTAATTCATGTTTCATTAATATATTTACTCTTTTTATTAATTCCATTACAGTAAATTCTTCTGTATCATTTTCTGATAAAGATGCTACAGCTTGACCTTTTACTGTTGTAATAATATCTGACATATATTCAAGATGTGCTCTTATTTTTGGTATCCATTCTTCCATATCTCTTGCAATATCATGATGGTCTTGTGAATTTACAAGTGGGTCATCTATTGATTCATCATATTCTTTTATTAAATTTTCTAATCCTTGTGTTGCACCAGCTATAGACATAATAGGTGTTTTTAAGTTATGTGCTATTCCTCCTATTAATTGTCCTAGCCCTGCTAAACGTTCTCTTTCCATTAAGATATCTTGATTATTTTTTATTGTCTCCATATCTTCTTTATGTTGTGTTATATCTTTTAATAAAAATAATGTTCCTAATGAATTATTGTCTGAATTTATAGGTGTTATTTCTATTTTAAAATATTTTCTTATTTTTACAAATTGCTGTTCAAATGATACTGTTGTTTCTGTATCATTAGCTCTTTTTATCGATTGATTAATTTTAGAAATTGCTTGGCTTGATATATCTTTTTGTTGTAAAAATTTTATAAAATTTTTACTTCTTATATCTTCTGGACTTAGTTTAAATATATCTAAAAATGTTTTATTAAAATCTGTAATTGCATTATTTTCATCCAAAACTACATATCCATCAGATATTCTATCAACTATTTTTTGCAAAGCTATTGGCGTAATCTTTAAAAAGTTAAATTTCATTATGGCAAATGTATAGAAAATTACAGCTATTGAAAAACTTATTGGAGTTAAACAAACATTCATATTATATATCTTTAATGTTCCTAATACATTAACAACTATTGGAAACATTGTTCCTATAATTATTAACATTGTTTGTTTTGAAAAGGCTCCAGAATTTTTTAATGTTCCATATATCATTATTCCTATACTAACAAATAATAATCCATATGTATATATTGTATGAATATAAAAATATGGTCCATATACCATTTCATTTAAATTTGTTGAATATACCTTATAAAATAAATTATGATATTTATTAGTATATAATACCGTTAATGTAAGTAACGGTATTATAAATAATAATAAATATTTTTTCTTAAACCTAATTTTTGTGTTTTTAAATATTATTGCTACCAAAAACAATGCAACCGGTAAAAAACATGTTCCTATATATATAAAGTTTTCAAAAATAATTGGTTCAACATTTCCAAATGTTGTGAAAACTAATTGCAAGATTACACCTATACTTATTATTAAAACTGTTCCTAAAACAGATGCAAATGCATGTTGTAATTGAGATAATGGTTTCCTTTTTATAATAGTATACATTAATACTAATATAGAAAGTGTAGATATAATAAGTAATATAAATTCTGTATTAATTAATTTCATTTGTTTTTTCTCCTTTAGTATTCTATAAATCCTATTCCTTTAAAGTAATTCATATATTTTAATATGTATTCTCTATCTATATTTTTCCAAGAAAAACCTATTTTTTCTAAATATTTTTCTGAAAAATCATATGAGACTCTTATGTTTGATGTATATATTAATCTCTTTTTTGAATCTATGTCATGTATTATACCAGATAAAATTTCTTTTTTAAAGTTATCATTTAAAATTTCTTTTAATTTTCTTGACATTGTTTCATCATCTACAGCTTCAATATTTATTCCCAATTCTTTCATTGTATTTACCAATAATTTTATTGGTAACAATTTAGAATTATAAATATGTAGAACATTACAATTACTATCATATTCTAATATTTTTATAACTGCTTCTGCACATAAATCAACTGGTCCAAGTTCAATAGCATGATCTAACAAATATTTTGGAAACATTCCAAGTTCAATAAAAGATTTTAATCTTTTTGCAAAAGCATTTTCTTCAACATTCTGTTGGAAAACGCCATCACTATATCTATTAGTAATATTTCCCATCCTTAATATTTGTGCATTTAATCCACTTTTTATAGCTTTTAATACTATTTTTTCCGCTTCAAACTTAGTTATAGTATATATTCCTGATATATTTTGCCCTATATATAAATCACTTTCTTTAAAGATTTTCTTACTATTTATATTTTCTTTTGTTTCTTCTACTGTTTCTTCTTTTTCTCCATTTCCTGATACACTAATAGTTGAAATATGTATTAATCTTTTATTTTCTTTTTTACAAAATTCAACTACATTTTCTGTTCCTTTTACATTTATATCATTAAATAATTTTGAAATTCCAAAATGTTTTACTAGTGCTCCTGCATTTATTACTGTTGTTATATTATTTTTTAGCATTTTATAATCTTTTGAATTAATTGCTAAATTTTCTTCAACTATATCCCCTTCGACAACTTGAATTCTATCTTTATTTTTTTCATAATAATCATTTCCAAAATAAAATGCAATTTTTTGTTGAAGTCTAATTAATGGTTCTTCATTATTTTTTCTCCTTACTAAACAATAGATTTTTCCATTTTCATATTTCAAATATTCATATAATATATGTATTCCTAAATATCCAGTTCCTCCGATAAGTAATACATCTTTTACATTATATTTTTGAATCTTTTTTAAATTTTCTAAATTATTTCTTTTTAATATTTTATTTATTTCTGAATAATCATATTTTTGGATATTATTATTCTTATTATATCTCTTTTTTGATGCTAATTCTTTAATTGTAGGATATTTGAATATATCTGCATACTCAAAATTGAAGTTATATTTTAGTGCTTCTATTTGCATTTTTATTGCAGAAATTGAATCTCCTCCTATATCAAAGAAATTATCATTTAAATTGATTTTATCTAAATGTAGTATATTTTTCCAGATTTGTAGTAATTTCAATTCATCATTATCATATTTATCTGGTTCTTCTTCTTTAAAATTCTCTTCCTCAATATTAGGCATAGGTAATGCTTTTCTATCTATTTTTCTATTAATTGTATATGGCATTTTTTCAAGATGTACTATATAACTTGGAACCATATATTGTGGTAAATATTTTTTTAAGTAACTTTTTATTTCTAATTCACTAATATTACTTGTACCATCTGTAACATAATATCCACATAATGAGTCTTTATCATTTATCGTTATTTTATTAACTATTGCTGCAGATACACCAGGATATTGTTCCATTTTATTTTCAATTTCTCCAAGTTCTATTCTTAATCCTCTTAATTTTATTTGATGATCAATTCTTCCCAAACATTGAATCTTTCCTTCAAATGTCCATCTTCCTATATCACCAGATTTATACATTCTTCCTTTTCCAAATTTATTTTGAAGAAATTTTTGATTTGTAAGTTCTTCTTTTCCTAAATATCCAACTCCAACCTGTATTCCAGATATATATATTTCACCAACTACACCAATTGGAACTCTATTCAAATTTTTATCTAATATATGTATTTGTGTATTCATTATTGGTGGGCCTGTTGTAATTTCTGGTTCTCCATTCAAATTTTGTACATTTGATAATACTGTTATTTCACTTGGTCCATATATATTAAATACTGTTATATCATCTGCTAAAGCTTTCAAATCTTTTACAAATTTTTCAGGCAATGGCTCTCCACCAAATACCATATTTTTTACTAATCTTAATGGTGAATTTTCACTTCTATTATCATATACTATTTTCATTAAACTTGGTGTAACTGTCATTACATCTGTATTATACTTTTTCATTAATTTTTCTAATAATTTGGGGTTTCTATGTTCAGCATTATTTGCCATTACAATTCTTTGACCATGTGTTAATGAAACTATTATTTCATAAACAAATATATCAAAAGGTGTTGAAGTTACTGATAGCAATGTATGTACTTTTCCGTCATGTAAATAATCTAATGCTTTTGTCATTGCTTTTGCCATATTAGTTAAACCCACTTGATTTAACATTACTCCTTTGGGAACTCCTGTTGAACCTGATGTGTATATGATATATGATAAATCTTCCATTTTAATATTAACTTTAGGTCTATCTTTATTTTCTTGATAAATATTATTGTCTAAATCAATTTCAATACAATTTGGTATTTCTTTTACTCTATCTTTTAATTCTTTTTGCGTTAATACATATTGTGACCTACTACTCTCTATATAATATTTTGTCCTATCTACAGGATATGTAGGATCAACATTTAAGAATGCACTACCAGCTTTCAGTACTGCATACATTGCTACAATAGTTTCCAATGACCTATTTGTCATAATACATACTATGTCATTACTCTTTACACCAATTTTAATTAAATAATTTGCTAAAGAATTTGCCTTATCATCAAGTTGTTTATATGTTAAAACTTTATCTTCACATATAACAGCAATATTATTTGGATTTTCATCAACTTGTTTTTCAATAAGATATGCTGTTGTATCATTATTTATTTCTCCATCTGTTGCGTTAAATTTTTCAAGAAGTTTATTTTCTTTTGGAGTTATTATATCTATATCCTTTATTTTTGCGTCAACATTTTCTATAATATCTGTTAACATATATAAATAATGTTCAAATAAATTTTCAATTGTCTCTTTTTTAAATAATTTTGTACAATATTCAACATTTATTGTATGCATTTTAGGTTTTACTTCTATTGATAAATTAAATTTTGAAATATTATTATCTAATTCTAAAACATTTACACTTTTTCCACTTAATTGTACTGTATTTTCTTCTTTGTTTTGATATGTAAACATTACATCAAACATAGGATTTCTTGAATTATCAACTTTTATATTTAATTTTTTTATTAACATATCAAATGGATATGGTTGATTCGATATATCACTTAATATTTGTTCTTTCATCTTTTCAAAAAATTCATTAATTGTTTCATCTTCATTTAATTTACTTCTTATTACAAAGCTCATTTAAATCTGCGGGTGGTGCAGGTAAGCTTGATGCGGGTTTATTAATGCCGTTGGTAAATATCGCCTTTTTAATTTTAGGAATTGTGCTGAATAGTTGGGATAGTACCGCTATGCATAAATTCCGTCGTGTATTCAGAAAAGGGTAATAACAATGTTGATGAATACTCTTGATCGTTATATCGGTAAAAGCATCTTAGGGGCAATTTTTGCCACACTATTTACGTTAGTTGGTCTTTCGGCAATTATCAAATTTGTAGAGCAATTTCGTAGCGTAGGGAAAGGTTCTTATG
>OGJI01000400.1_pt1 | contig 57824 bp, 47 predicted proteins | sample 1572031 | NCBI WGS metagenome assembly OGJI01 (sample SAMEA2582119, study PRJEB24529) | metagenome | biome: Human gut stool | place: China | collected 2011
CTTCTATTCAGGAAATATATCATTCTCACGACGGGGTGGATGGATATCGGACCATTCATTCTTATCTGCTTCGCAGAGGAATTTCTGTAAGTTGCCTGACTGTACACAAATACATGAATACCGAAATGCAGCTGTTTTCTATTTCAAGGAGAAAAAAACCGGATTATAAACATGGTATGGCTCACAAAGTATATGAAAATAAGCTCCAGCAGGATTTCTATGCACCTGAAATCAATCAAAAATGGTGTACAGATTTTACATATCTGTTTTTAACGAATGGAAGCAAACGATATAATTGCACAATCATTGATCTGCATGACAGGAGTGTAATTGCAAGCATTACAGATAAAAAAATGACGGCAGATTTAGCAAAACGGACTCTAAAGAAAGCAATCCAATCCCAGCCAGGAATCAATCCAGGGAAACTGCTGTTACATAGCGATCAGGGAAGCCAGTATACATCAAAAGAGTTCACTGATTTCTGCAGGGAACTTGGAATTAGCCAAAGTATGAGCAAAGCCGGATATCCCTATGATAATGCACCAATGGAGAGATATTTTAATACATTAAAAAATGATTTAATCTATCAACATTATTATCGGACAGAAAAAGAACTCTATACTGCAGTGGAAGAATTTGCATATGTACATTATAATCATGTACGTCCGCATTCTTACAATAATTATAAAACGCCTTACGAGGCACGTTATGGTGTCGAATGATTCCGTAACAAAAATTAGGTTGAAGTGTTACAAAAAAGTTTGACCACAACACGCCGCATTGCTGAAATAGGATTATTACGCAGTGAACTATCCGCATGGGAAACGGAGCGGAATGCATTGGCATCAAAAGTCAACTGGCATTTTAGAACCAGTGATGCCAGAACAAAGCTGAGTGGAAGTGCGCATCATCGAAATAGCATGCAGCCATGCACCGGCAGGACATTCCAGATGGACACTTCGTTTGCTGGAAGAACAGGCAAAAGCTGTACTTGATGTTCCAGTCAGCAAAGATACCATCGGCAGGGCTTAAAAAAATAGACTTCGCCCTCACATGAGTACCTATTGGTGTATTCCTTCAAAAAACCTATGGAAAAATTTGTAGTTTTGTATTACAATAGATATAGGTTAGCTATGAATAACTCATATTTATTTTATAGAAGATGGAGGTTTTTTATGGAAGCAGATAAGTACAAATATACAGAAGAATCAGAACGCTATAAAAGAATGAACAAGTTCTATGTAGTAGCCACGTCATTGCTTGGAGTTGTGTTTCTGTTTTATTTATGGATGAAATTGCTCAATCATAATATTGTGCCAATGACGGTGTATGGAAACACATTCCTGATAGTGTTGTTTACCATTGCCAATACTATTGTATATCGGAAGAATACAGCTAAAAAATGGTTAAAGATTATGGCAACCTGGGAAGTAGGAATTGAATATTTTCTGGTCGGTGTGCAGACGGATGCATCTTTTATCAACTATGCGTTGATTGGAATCTTTATTCTTCAGATTCCTTATTATGAAAAGAAATCTTTAAAAAGAACGGCAGCAGGTATGCTAATTCTTTACATAGCCGTTATGTGTGTACAGGCATCAAAAGGAATTTATGGAAGCGATGTAAATGCACTATGCGGAACACTGATGGTAATTATAATCGGTGTTGTAATATTAAATATTGGAAAAATTTCAATCATATTTAACAGTGATGCGGTTAATTCTGCAAAGGAAGAGCATGATAAGGTCAGAAAGATTCTTGACAATATGATTGTGATTTCAAAGACTGTCGGAGAGGAAACCGATGCAAGTACCAGTATTATGAATGACCTTGTTGATGCAACAAAAACTGTTACTGGCCATATGAAGGAAATTACAGATGCAACGAATATGACTGCCACGAGTATTGAAACCCAGAATACAATGACAGCATCCATACAGCAGGCAATAGAGCATGCCGGTGAAGTATCAAACAGAATGGTAGGCATTGCAATCGATTCAAATGAGAGTATTCAGAAAAATATGGCTGTTATGGAAGAGTTAAAGGCCCAGTCAGCACAGATAAAGGATACAAACAAGTCTGTTACGGATTCGATGGAAAAACTTCAGGAGAAAACCAATGAAGTTGAGAATATTGCGGGCATGATATTGAATATATCCAGCCAGACCAATCTTCTGGCATTGAATGCATCCATTGAAAGTGCGAGAGCCGGCGAAGCAGGAAGAGGATTCGCAGTAGTTGCAGAGCAGATAAGACAGCTTGCAGAACAGACAAAGAGTTTTACCGAGGATATTACAAAGATTGTATACGAATTAAATGCGAATGCCTCTGATGTAAGGGAGTCGGTGAAAGTATCCGTTGATGCTGCCAATATTCAGGGAAATAATATCAATACGGCATCCGATACATTCGAGCTGTTAAACAGTAATATGACAGAACTGATTCACCATGTAGAGGAAGTAAATGGGCAGATTTCCAATCTGTCAGATTCAAATAACAAAATAGTGGAGAATATTTCACATCTTTCAGCGGTAACGCAGGAAGTTACCGAGAATGCAGAACAGGTTCACAATATGAGTGAGCAGAATCTTGAATATGCAGAGCAGGTAAAGGAAGCAGTTCAGCATATAAGAAGTACATCTGAAAAGATGAATATTGAATAGAGGAATTAAAAAAGGAAGATAATACCTGGTATTGGAAAAGGTGATAGTTATGCTGCCAACGATAGAAGAAGCGAAAAATGAATTGAAAACAGCGGAACAATTAAATCCCGGACCATGGGTAAGACATTCTTTGAATGTGGGAATTGCAGCAGGAAATATTGCAAAAAAATTGCCCGGAATGGATGAAAATAAGGCATGTGTTGTTGGAATGCTTCATGATATTGGACGAAGAGTCGGAATTGTAAATATTCCGAAGCATGTATATGAGGGATATAAATATGCTATGGATAGGGGATGGGATGAAGTTGCAAGAATATGTATGACACATTCTTATCCTCTTATGAAAGATGAGTTTGATTATGAACCGCAGACAGAAGAAGAAAAGGTAATCAAAGATTATATTATCCATTGTCAGGCGGACGACTATGACAGGCTGATTCAGATATGTGATGCACTGGCAACAGACTATGGATTTGTAATTCTGGAAAAACGTTTTGTGGATGTAACCCGCAGGTACGGAATTATGGAAACATATATAAAAGGTTGGGATGTGACCTTTAAAAACAAAGAGTATTTTGAAGAACGAATGGGGTGTTCTATTTATGATGTGCTGCCGGATATCGAAAAAACAACATTATTATGTCCGCCGCCATGGAGACCTTAGGAGTGAAGTTTTTTATAAAAAGGATAAGGAGGGAATACAGGCTATGTGTAAGGCGATGGAAGATATGATAACGGATTTTGTAACAGATGAAAAGAAACTGGCGGCTATTCGTGTGTTGGAAGGAGGAAAGTTGACACAAGAAGAGATAGCAGAAGATTTAAATAAATTTGGTATTGTGATATTTTTCGTAGATATAAGACTGTAATCAAATGAAAATAGCATTTTTCCTGCTTGCACTGCCTGTGGCATTGGGTTATAATAAAAAATCAGATTATCAGAAAACCGGAGGTTATTTTTTATGCTGTATATCATGCGACACGGAAAAACAGAATGGAATGTCAGACATAAACTGCAGGGAAGAACGGATATTCCGCTGAATGAAGAAGGCAGGAAAATGGCGGAAAAAGCACATGAGGAATATAAAGATATAAATATTGATATCTGTTATTGCTCCCCGCTTGTCCGTGCCAGGGAAACTGCTGAAATTGTACTGAGAGGCAGAAATATTCCTATTCTGACAGATGACAGGCTTGTAGAAATGAGTTTTGGGGAATACGAAGGGGTGGAAAATAGTTTTCACATTCCAGATTGCCCCATTAATGTTCTTTATCAGAACCCGGCGGAATATACAGAGTCCATCGGAGGAGCGGAGACTTTTCAGGAATTATTTAAAAGAACAGGAGAATTTTTAAAAGAAATCATTGAACCGGGACTGCAGCAGGGAAAAGATATTTTAATCGTGGGGCATGGTGCAATGAATGCAAGTATCGTATGTCAGATAAAAAATCTTCCGATAGAACAGTTCTGGAGTGCAGGACTTGCTCAATGTAAAATATTAAAATTAAAATGAAGATGAACGGAGTAGATTTATGAGATATGAAGAAAAAGATTTGGTAAGAATTGCGAAAAGAGAAAATAATAACAAAAGAAGTTATCTGGTCGTGGACCCGTTGCAGGGAAAACATGTTCCGGTATCGCCTTTCAAAGCACTCACACTGTTTTCTTCTCTGGCAGACAAGGTAAGAGAAGCATATTCGGAGGAAAAATTGTTGCTGGTTGGTTTTGCGGAGACGGCAACAGCTATCGGTGCTGAAATTGCGGTTTGTCTGGGAGCAAAGTATATCCAGACCACCAGGGAAGTGATAGAGGGTGTGGAGTATCTTTATTTTTCAGAGGAACACAGCCATGCGACGGAACAGAAACTGGTAAAGGATGATATAGATGCAGTGATTGACGATATTGACAGGATTGTATTTGCTGAAGATGAGGTGACAACAGGAAAAACAATTTTAAATATTATTGACAGAATCGAACAATATTATCCGGGGAAGGTGAAATTTTCCGTGGCATCCTTGTTAAATGGAATGTCAAAAGAGCATTTAGCACAGTATGAGGAGAGAAAAATCAACCTGCATTATCTGGTAAAAACCAGTCATGAGAAATATGAAAAGCTGGCGGCAGAGATTGAGGAAAATGGAAAATATCATGCATGTATGCCGGAAAAGACGGATACATTTCAGGTCATGGAGTTAAGCGGATACTTAAATGCAAGGAGACTGACAGATGCCGGAATGTATGAAGAAGCCTGTGGAAAACTCTGGCAGCAGGTAAGTGAAAAAATTGGAAATGTCCGGGGAGAGCATATTCTGGTGCTTGGAACAGAGGAATTCATGTATCCGGCGATTTACCTGGGGGCAAAACTGGAAGAGATGGGAAATGATTGCTTATGCCATGCGACAACAAGAAGCCCGATAGCCGTGAGCAGCGAAGAAACTTATCCATTGCACGAAAGGTATGAATTAAAGAGTCTGTATGACAGTAATAGAAGAACGTTTCTTTATGATATCGGAGAATATGACAGGGTATATGTGGTTACGGATGCACCGGAACGAAAAGGGGAGGGGATATATAGCCTTGTAAATGCGTTGTATACGAAGAATAAAAATATTATATTAATAAGGTGGTGTTGATATGAGAAGTTCTTATTTAAAAGATGATGTTACGACATTGTTAAAAGATATTACGGGAATGGTAAAACCTCAGCCAACTCAGGAGCGGGAGAAATTGATACAGTCGGGAAGGCATTACAGTGAGATGCTTCCCATTGAATATGTCCCAACACAAAAATATATGGAGGTTTATGAGCAGGCACTTTTGCAATATGCAAAGCCCGTAGCCAATGCAGTTGGTGTCCTTGTAGATAAAATCATGCAGAAAAGAGGAAAATCAGTAGTGCTTGTATCACTTGCGAGAGCAGGGATACCGGTTGGGATACTTTTGAAAAGATATATCAGATATAAATATAAACAGGACGTGCCTCATTATGCAGTTTCGATTATAAGGGGAAGGGGAATCGATAAAAATGCTATGAATTATCTATTAGAAAGATATGAGCCTTCCAGACTTCTTTTCGTGGATGGATGGATTGGTAAAGGTGCTATTTTAAGGGAACTGGAAAAGGATTTGGAGGAATACGAAGGGGTATCAAAGGAATTAGCTGTTCTGGCGGATCCGGCCAATGCCTCAGATTTATGCGGTACGCATGAGGATATTCTCATACCAAGTTCTTGTTTAAACAGTACCGTGTCGGGATTAATCAGCAGGACTTTTCTGAGAAGTGATATTATTGGTGAAAAGGATTTTCATGGTGCTGTCTATTATGAAGAATTGAAGGATTCGGATTTGTCTTATGAATTTATCCGGACGATAGAACAGGAATTTTGTATGGAAAATGAGGAGAAACAGGAAAAAATTCCGGGAACAGGGATGGATGAAGTGATAGAAATTGCAAAGCATTTTGATATCGGGGATATCAATCTTATAAAGCCAGGGGTGGGAGAAGCGACGAGGGTATTGCTTCGGAGAGTACCATGGAAAATTCTGATTGATGAACGATATCAGGAGGATGCCCAGTTAGGACATCTCCTGCGGCTGGCGGAAGAAAAAGAAGTGCCGGTTGAAATATATCCATTGCTCCATTACAAATGCTGCGGCATTATAAAAAAAGTTGCAGATGCGTAACATCAGTCTTTCAGACCGAAAGCTTCAGCCAGTAATTTTGTGCGCATTGCCCAGTTTCCATGAGTTTTGTATTCATTCATGCGTTCTTTTGACTGGCTGCCAGAGACAAGGGATGCATTTTCAGGATTCCAGTTTAAAATGTCCAAGGCATCATCAAAATCTTTTTTTGAGACACGATATGCTTCATTAACCAGAGAAATCTGTTTTGGATGTATGACAGTTTTGCCAGTAAATCCGCATAATCTGTCATCCGCGATTTCCTGAAGAAAACCTTCCTCCCAGTTTTTTCCGGCATAATATTCATAGACAGGACCGGATATGACGTAATTCATGCCATAGACGGTAATGATATCAGAAAAGATATGGGAAACAGGTGTGATTTTGTGAATGGATTCATCAGAATGTCTCCGGAAACCAAACATATGACATAAATCATTGCCGCCCACGCGGATGTTTAGTACCAGGTCCTCTGTTTTATCCAGAGATGATTTTAGTGAATAAAGAATATCGTAGCGGTATCGCAGGTCTATGAGAGCAGAGCTTTCATAAATAGGCATCATATAGAGTTTTCTTGCGGAAAATTCATTTGCAAGAATGATTTCATGGATATATGCTTCGGCATTGTCCGGATGAAATTTCGGGAGGATGAAACCGGTAAGGAGGGAAATGGCATCGCCTAGACTCTTTGTCATATGCATAATTTGTTTTGGAGTTCTGACACGGATAAAGATTTTAGGCAGATAGAAGTCTTTCTTTTCGAGATTCTGATAAATTTTTTGAAGGGAGGCAGTTAAAATCTGCTCAGCCTGTGTAACGAAGGAATCGCTAATGGTATCTTCCAGACAGAGTGCCAGAGAAAATTTCTGACCAAACTTTTCGTTTATAATAGAATCGGCAATATCTGTCTTATTTGCCGGGCAATATAATAATGCACCAACACTATAATATAAAATGTCATTTTTCATGGAAAATGTCCTTTCTCATAAATCATAATGAAACGTATTTTATTATATCATTGATTGGATAAAAAAGATAGAAGGAATAGAAAAAATGAAACTATTATGTACGGATTTGGATAATACACTGATATATTCTTATAAACATGAACTGGGAAATGAAAAAAGAAATGTGGAATTGTACCAGGGAAGAGAAATATCTTTTATCACAGAGAAAACATATGAATTATTAAAAAAAGTAAATCAGCAATATCAGATTGTACCGGTAACCACCAGAACCGTGGAGCAGTATCAAAGAATCCATCTTGGAATTCATCCATTTCAATATGCACTTACTTGTAATGGAGGGATTCTTCTTGTGGATGGAAAACGGGAAGACACATGGTATCTGGAATCAAGAAAGATGACAGAGCCTGCAGTTCCTGCCATGAAAAAGGCAATGGAATATTTGGAAAAAGATGCAAGGAGAAAGTTTGAATTGCGTTATATAGAAGAACTTTTTGTTTTTACAAAATGTAAAGAAGTGGAAAAGGTGATACAGGATTTAAAAAAGCTGCTGAAAGAAGAACTGGTGGAGGTATTTTCTAATGGAGAAAAATTATATGTACTTCCGGTAACTCTGAGTAAAGGAAATGCAGTAAAAAGACTGAAGGCATATCTGGAGCCGGATTGTGTAATTGCCGCAGGCGACAGCGAATTTGATAAATCCATGGTTTGCGAGGCAGATAAGGGATTTATGCCGGAGGATTTTCCGGACCGCTTATTTTCGGAAGCTTATCTGGAAAAATGTCTGGAAGAAACTGAAATAAAATAGTAAACAGCCGCCATAAATTTAGAACAGATAATTTATGGCGGCAATTTTTTATGCGTAAATTAACAGGTACGAATTAATGCTACTGATTAACAACCGAAGTTAAAGTAATTGCAAATTGCGTTAAATAACTCGGAACAGCTATTAAATAAGAAACACATTGCTTTTTCCTCCTTATTTTATTTGGTTTTTCTTGTGTATTAGCTAATCACAGCATGATTATAACAGGATGGACGGGACAGTACAATAGGAGATAAATGGGAATGGAAATCTCTTTTGATTTGTGGTAGAATTAGTTTATGAAAATTATAATAACAAAGAGCATATAAATGAACCGCTCAGGATTTGGAGGTAAAAAGATGGATATTCATTCTATTGATGCAGAGGACGACCAGTTTGCATATCGTTATGATACACAGCTGTTGATTGACAGGAGAGATAAAGACTTGGATGAGGATGAGATTGCGGATTATATTACGGAGCATTTTGAGGGAAACAGTCTGATTGCGGCAGGCGATGAGGATTTGGTAAAAATTCATTTTCATACAAATGAGCCGTGGAAGATACTGGAATATTGTAATTCGGTTGGAGAGATTTATGATATTGTTGTCGAAGATATGATTCGTCAGACAAATGGACTGAAAGGATAATGTGAAAGGAAATTTATTAATATGCAGGAATATGTAATGGGGAATGGAGCGATTGCACTGGGAGCTTTAGCCGCAGGTGTGAATCTGGTGGCAGGATACCCGGGAACTCCATCCTCTGAAATTGTGGAAACGATATCCAGATATCCGCATGAGGGGGTACATCTGGAATGGTCGGTAAATGAGAAAGCAGCTATGGAGGTAGCGGCAGGAGCAGCATATAGCGGTGCAAGGGCACTTGTTACCATGAAGCAGGTGGGACTGAATGTGGCGGCAGATCCCCTGCTTTCACTGGCATATGTGGGTGTAAAGGGCGGAATGGTAATTGTTTCAGCGGATGATCCGGGACCGATTTCTTCCCAGACGGAGCAGGATACCAGACGGTTTGCGGATTTCTGCAGAATACCGGTATTCGACCCGTCATCACCGGAAGAGGCATATCAGATGATTCAGGATGCATTCCGGTATTCGGAAAAATATAAAACACCGGTATTGTTCCGGCCGACCACCAGAGTCTGTCATGCGTATGCAAACATTGAGAATCCGGAATACAAAGGACCAAAAGAATATGAAGGATTTCAGAAAGATTCAAAGAAATGGGTTATTTTTCCAAAACTGTCCTATGCCAGTCATGCAAGGATGGAAGAGAGAAATGTGGAAATAGGAAAAGATTTTTCACAGTATGCGTGGAATAAAGTAGAAGGTTCTTCTTCAGAAAAAGCCATAATTGCATCAGGTATCAGTTATGCCTATGCGAAGGAATATCTGAAAAATCACGAAGATATCCGGTTGATAAAGATAGCTACGGCATATCCGTTTCCGGAAGATTTTGTAATGACTGCCCTGGAAGGTGTAAAAGAAGTTATCTGTCTGGAAGAATTAAGCCCATATATCGAAGAACAGGTGTTAAAACTTGCAGGCAGATATAAGCTGTCCATCAAAGTGTCCGGCAAGCTGGATGGAAAAGTACCACACAGTGGCGAAAACAGTGCAAATCTGTCGGCGGACATTCTGAGTGAATTTCTTGGAATAGAGAAAGTGGAACAGGGCATTGAGTTATCTGATGCGCCGGCACTGCCGGTACGTCCTCCGGTGTTATGTGCCGGATGTCCGCATCGTGCATCGTTTTATGCTGTAAAGCAGGCGATGAAGGGAAAGAAATCCTATTTTTGCGGAGATATCGGATGTTATACGCTGGGAAATGCCATGCCGCTGGATATGGTGGATACCTGCCTTTGTATGGGAGCAGGCATTACCATGGCACAGGGATTCCACTGGATCGATGGGGAAGGTACCTGCTTTGGATTTGTCGGAGATTCCACATTTTTCGCCTCTGGTATGACTGGCATTGTAAATGCTGTTTATAACAATGCGGACATGATTCTCTGTGTGTTGGATAATTCAACAACTGCAATGACGGGTCATCAGCCGCATCCGGGTATTGGCAGGAATATGATGGGACAGATTGTGGATAAGGTGGATATCCGGAAAGTGTTGGAGGGAATCGGGGTAAAGAAGATTCTTACCGTGGACCCGCTTAATCTGGAAGAAGCGGTGGCAGCAGTCAGAGAATGTGCGGAATGTGCAGGAGTGAAGGCAATTATATTCAAATCTCCATGTATTGCTATTTCAAAACCGGATAAAAAATGTGTTATTTCAGACGCATGTATCCAGTGTAAAAAGTGTATTCGTGAGATAGGATGCCCCGCATTGATTACAAAGGACGGAAAAGTAACGATTGATAGGAATCTCTGTACCGGATGTGGACTGTGCAGTAAAATCTGTCCGGTAAATGCGATAGGAGGTGACACTTGTGAATAAGGATATTTTAATCTGTGGTGTCGGAGGACAGGGTACGGTACTTGCTTCCAAAATCATTGCCGCATCTGCAATGGACGAAGGTTCTGCCGTACATTCTGCAGAAACAATCGGTATGGCGCAGAGAGGGGGGGCAGTGACAAGCCATGTGCGTATCGGAGAAGCTTATGCACCGTTAATTCCGCATGGAGCGGCAGATATGATACTGGCATTTGAGCCTGCAGAGGCCGTTCGCAATCTTATCTATCTGAAAAAAGACGGCATTGTAATTGTAAACAGTGTGCCGGTAAAACCTGTCACGGAATCTTTGCAGGATACGGGTTACGATGGGACTGAAATGATTCGTTATCTGAACGGAAAATGCAGATGTGTTGTAATAGATGCAGAGAAACTCTGCGCACCGTTTGGGTCATCGAGATATTTTAATATCGCCATTCTCGGAGTGGCGGCAGGAACCGGAAAACTTGGAATTGCAAAAGAAACGGTACTTGCAGAGATTGAAAAGAGAGTGCCGGAAAAATACATAGAAATGAATAAGGCTGCATTTTTTGCAGGTTATGAAGAAGGAGAAAAACATGAAATTAAATAGCAGACAGATTGCCCTGGTGGATGCACAGATTAAGAGACTGATACAGACGGACAGTTATTATGGAAAAATGTATAAGGAGGCAGGAATTGACGGCATATCCTGTCAGGAAGATTTTGAGAAGCTTCCGTTTTCCAGCAAGGCAGACCTTCGGAATGCCTATCCGCTTGGAATTCAGGCCGTACCGGATGAAGAGGTTGTGCGTATCCATTCCTCATCAGGTACGACAGGAAAGCCGGTCATTATACCATATACAGCAAAGGATGTAGACGACTGGGCAACCATGTTTGCACGTTGTTATGAAACTGTGGGAATTACAAAAAAAGACCGTATCCAGATTACACCGGGATATGGTCTGTGGACAGCCGGAATCGGATTTCAGGCCGGATGTGAGAAACTGGGTGCGATGGCAGTTCCGATGGGACCGGGCAATACTGATAAACAGATTCAGATGATGATTGATTTAGAAACCACGGTATTAACGGCAACATCTTCCTATGCACTGCTTCTGGCAGAGGAAATCAACAAACGTGGAATCCGTGATCAGATTCATTTGAAAAAAGGTGTCTTTGGCTCAGAAAGATGGAGCGAAAAGATGCGTAAATACATTAAAAATGAACTTGGCATAGAGTTATATGATATTTACGGACTGACAGAAATCTATGGTCCAGGTATCGGTATCAGCTGTTCGGAAAATGCCGGAATGCATTACTGGGATGACTATGTATATATCGAAATCGTCGATCCAAAGACACTACAGCCTGTAGCGGATGGTGAAGAAGGAGAAATCGTAATTACCACACTGGTAAAAGAGGGGGCACCATTACTCCGTTTCCGTACTCATGATATTTCACGAATTATTCCGGGAACCTGTGCGTGCGGTCGTACCTATCCGAGACTGGATATGATTAAGGGCAGAAGTGACGATATGTTCAAGGTACACGGTGTCAATATGTTCCCGAGCCAGGTGGAAGAAATTCTGGGCATGATTGACGGCGTATCCAGTGAATATAATATCAATATTGCACATGACGAGAGCAATAACCGCGATATTATCATGGTTACAGCGGAGGCAGAAGGCCGTGTAGACTTTGAAGCTGCCGGACAGAAGATAAAGGAATTATTCAAATCGAAGATGAGTGTGACACCGAAAGTAACCATCGTACCGGTGGGAACACTTCCTCGGACGGAGAAGAAAGCAAAGAGAGTCATTGACCATCGTGAGGAATAACAGATTATAAAAGGAAAAAACAAGGGGCTGCCCAGGCAGCCCCGTTTGTTATCTTAAGATTTCTTCTATGGTTGAAACTGTACAGAAACTTCCTTTATTTTTAGAAATAATATCCCGCATTTTGTGCAGTTCAAAATAGTTAATATAGCAGATAAGTGTGGTATTATCCCCTGCGATGGCACCATAAGAATTAATAAGCGTACAGGTTTTGTTTAATTCCTGCTTGATATCCTGAACAATGGCTTCTGGTTTCTTAGTGATAATAGTAACCTGCTTGATCGCTTCAAAGTGATCAGTAAACCGGTCGATGATTGCCGTGGCGATGACGTATACCAGAAGACTTAACATGGCGGAATTCTGATCGATTAAAGCAAATACGGCTATGTATACCAGTGCGTTAAAGATAATCAGAATGTAGGAAATACTGTAATCTTTTCCTGTTTTCTGATGAATCTTATTGACAATAATATTGGCAATAATTTCGGAACCGTCAATGCAGCCGCCGTTTCTCAGGATAAAAGAAAGACCAATTCCAAGGAGCGCACCGCCGAATGCTACGGCAATGAAATGTTCCGTATTCAGTTCAAACGGTATTTCCTCAAAGTAAGCAATGCCGACGGTGTATACGGCAGATCCGATGAATGCCTTTATAAAAAAGTATCTTCCGAGGAAGAAATATCCGGCAATAAGGAATGGAATGAAAATCAGAAGGATGCATAGGGAGAGATTGCATCCGGTCAGTTTGCTGATGATAATTGCAATGCCGGCAGTACCATAGTCGATGGCATCATTGGGAAGCAGAATACAGGCAACGGAGAAGCTTGCCATCAATGCACCGATGATGACTGCTACATATGAGAAGATTTCTTTTACTTTTTTGCTCATAATAGTCCTTTCTGTGAGAGGTAAATAGTTGCTATAATGTATAGTATAGCATGAATTTTTAGAAAATAGTGTGAAAGTAGTCTAAAAAAATAAAATTTTAAACCAGCAGTTGGTGGCGGCATGAAACAACATTGTTTATTCACGGACAGTATGCTATAATGAATAGACAATGCATTTTTGTTATGCAGATGTGATTTTTTGGAAAGGATTTTATTATGAAAACAAAAGATTCAAAGTTTTACCGGAAACTCTGGTGGCTGATGATACCAATCGTCCTGCAGAATCTGATGCTTGCCATGGTGGCAGTGGCAGATGCGTTTATGCTGGGTGGAGTGGACCAGAATTATATGTCTGCGGTATCACTGGCAACACAGATACAGTTTATCCAGAATATGTTTCTAGCAGCGGCGACAACAAGTCTTGGGATTCTGGGGGCACAGTACTGGGGCAAGGAGGATAAAAAGGCGGTCAATGATGTCTTCTGCATGGCACTGCGGTTATGTGGACTGGTGTCGATGATATTCTTTCTTGCCTGTCTGTTATTCCCGGAATATCTGATGCGGATATTTACAAATGAGACGGTATTAATCAGTCATGGCATATCTTATTTAAGAATTGCCGGATTTTCCTATCTGATAACAGGAATTTCCCAGTGCTATCTGACTATGATGAAAACGAGTGAGCATGCCAGGACAACGGCAGTTATCAGTTCTTTTACCGTGTGTATTAATATCATTTTAAATGCAATATTGATTTTCGGTGCGTTTGGAATAAAGCCGATGGGCATACAGGGGGCTGCGGTTGCCACACTGATTGCGAGAATACTGGAGCTTATCTGCTCGGTGGCAGTGTCTTACCGCAGAGGTTACATTCATCCGGAATTACGGGGATTATTCCACAGGGAAAAACAGCTTTCAAAAGATTTCTGGAAATGCGGTCTGCCGATTCTTGGAGCATGTCTGTTCTGGGGAATTGGATTTACTTCATATTCTTCTTTTATGGGACATCTCGGTACGGATGCGGCGGCGGCAAATTCGATCGCGGCAGTAGTCCGTGATGTGATTTGCTGTTTCAGCGGTGGAATTTCCAGTGCGGCAGGTATTATGGTCGGGAATGAACTGGGTTCCGGGGAACTGGAATGGGGAAAACTCTATGGCATCCGCCTATTAAAGATTTCTTTTGTGTGCGGAATTGCGGCGGCGGCTCTGATGTTGCTGGCAGCTCCTGTTATTCTGCATTTTGCAAATCTGACGGAGGAGGCAGCAGGATATCTCCGGAGAATGTTTTTTGTCATCGCCTTTTATATGATAGGAAGGGCAGTCAACGATGTGACGATTAATGGTATTTTCTGTGCCGGAGGCGATACACTATTTGATATGTACAGTCTTGCCGTGTGTATGTGGTGTCTGGCGATTCCGCTTGCGGCGGCAGGAACTTACTATTTCCACTGGCCGGTGGTTCTGGTATATGCCTGCACCTGTATCGATGAGGTGGGGAAACTCCCTTGGGTCTTGTATCATTTCCGAAAATATAAGTGGGTGAAAAATCTCACAAGATAAAAGAGATAAGAAAAGGAGAATATGGATGAATCAGTTATTATGTATAAATGAAATGTCGGATGGCAGTGTGGAACTGGAATATGTGAACGGTAGTCTTTTTGTTACAATATTTGAAAATGAGATGGTGCATATCTCACAAATCCATGGAAGAAACAGTGTGGCGATTGAGCCGGAAAATATTCCTGCTGTATACAAATCGAAAATCGATAAGGAGAAGCAGGAGATATCGGCGGGAAATATCCGGATAAAAGTATGGGAAAATCAAAAACTGGATATTTTTTATCAGGGAGTACTGGTTCTTTCCGATGTGGAGAGAACAGGACAGGAGACCGGCATATTAGAAGAAGATACAGAACTTGCAAAACTAGAAGGACATGCAGGCGGCGGTGATGAAGCAGGGTATACCAGTGCCATCGTAAAAAAACTGGGGAAGGAAGATGCGGTTTATGGACTGGGAGATAAGCCGGGCTGTCTGAACAGGAGAGGATATGTTTATGTCAACTGGAACACGGATAATCCGGCCCCTCATGTAGACAGCTTCAAATCGCTGTACAAATCCATTCCGTTTTTTATGGTGCTGGGAGAAAATTACTGCTATGGAATTTTTGCGGATAATACCTATAAAACAACATTTGATTTTGGATTTGAAAGCAGTGAGTATTATGTTGTTTCCCATGAAAAGGGATTTCTGGATTATTATTTCTTTCCGGGAGAAAAGCCTTCCGATGTGGTGAAAAAATATACCGGTCTGACTGGTACGACTCCGCTCTTTCAGCGATGGATTTATGGCAGTCATCAGAGCCGTTGGGGATATTGTTCACAGGATGAGATACTTGGGATTGCGGAAGCATTTGAAAAAAATGAAATTCCATGCGATGTGATTCATATGGATATAGATTATATGGACGGATACCGCGTATTTACCTTTGATAAGGAGCGGTTTCCAGATACCAAAGCATTATCAGAAACACTGGCGGATAAGGGAATAAAACTTATATCCATCATTGACCCGGGAGTAAAAAAGGATGAAGCTTATTTTATGTACCGGGAGGGCATGGAGATGGATGCATTCGCACATGATGCACAGGGAGCAGTGTATGAAAATGCAGTCTGGCCAGGCACATCGGTATTTCCAGATTTTAGCAGGGAAGATGTGAGAAAATGGTGGGGAGAGAAAACAAAGATACTTCTCGACCATGGCATCCGCGGTATCTGGAATGACATGAATGAACCGGCAAGTTTTCGTGGACCATTGCCGGATGATGTGAAATTTGCAGCCGGTGCACATGATGAGATTCATAATATTTATGGACATCTTATGGCAAAGGCAACTTATGAGGGACTTTTGGAACATGATAATGGCAGGCGGCCGTTTGTGCTGACGAGAGCGGCATATGCGGGCAGTCAGAAATACTGTGGCGGATGGACCGGGGACAATCACAGCATCTGGTCACATCTGACACTCTCTCTGGAACAGATATGCAATCTGTCTCTTTGCGGAATGGCTATGTGCGGAAGTGACATTGGCGGATTTGGAAGCGATGTGACACCGGAACTTCTGGTCAGATTTTATCAGGCAGCCGTATTTGCCCCGTTTTTCAGAAATCATTCCGCAGTGGGAACACGCCGGCAGGAACCATGGCTGTTTGATGAGAAAACAAGGGATGCGGTGAGAAAAACCGTGCGTCTCAGATATCGTTTTATTCCGTATATTTATGATTTGGCAAGGGAATGTGAGAGGACAGGAGAGCCGATAGTCAGACCTCTGGTATATGAATATCCGCATGACAAAATGGTTCGCAACATCTGCGATGAATATCTGCTTGGGAAGTTTGTCCTTGTTGCACCGGTAACAGTACCAGGAAAGTTTGCAAGGGAAGTCTATCTTCCGGAAGGTGAGTGGTATGACTATGAGACAAATGAAAAATATACCGGCGGGAAATATATTCTTGCAGATGCACCACTCGATAAAGTACCGGTATTTATCCGGGCGGGAGCGATTCTTCCGGTAGCGGAAGGAAACATACAGTCCACGGAAGATATTACCAGTGAGAACACCAGAATACTGACTTATCCGGGACATGGAACATTTATCCACTATGAGGACGACAATGAAACACTCGCCTACCGCGAGGGCTCATACAATGCCATGGAATACACACTGAATGGGGAAAAACTGGAGAAAAAAGTGATTCACAAGGGATATAAAATATGATGACCGGACTGGATACGAGCAGGGCAGAACAGCCCTGCTTCTTGCGGTCAACAGAAAAATTATGCAGATTTCAAGTCGGTTTACGATGGCAATTCATATGTTTGCCTGATTGATACTTTTGCGGACCAGAAGATGACGAGTGACTTTATGGCGGCGAGTATCGGGATGAATCCGGTTATTATAAAAAGCAGGCAATAAAAAGTTTAAAAAATTTTCGGTTTTGTGTGACCGGCTGCGGGAAAACGGTAGTAGACAGATGAAAGGGAAAGGATGTGCAGATGGAAGATAAAAAAATCATAGAACTTTACTGGGACAGGGATGAATCCGCCATCGTGGAAACGCAGAAAAAATACGGAAACTATTGTTATTCTATCGCAAAAGGGATTTTAAGACAGAGAGAAGATGCTGAGGAAGTCACAAATGATACCTATGCGGGTGCATGGAACTGCATACCGCCGCACCGTCCGGAGATACTGAGGACATTTCTTGGGAAAATCACAAGGCATTTGTCCTTAAAGAGAATCCGGGAAAAAATGGCACAGAAACGGGGCTGCGGGGAAGCGGAGCTTGTATTGGAAGAACTGGAAGAATGCATTCCATCTGCAAGCCGGGTGGAACAGACTATGGAAGAAAAAGAACTGGCGGAAATCCTGAACGGTTTTCTGGAAAAATTGCCGGTAACACAGCGGAGAGTATTTGTGTGCAGATACTGGTATTTTGATTCGGTGGAAGACATTGCGAAGCACTTTGGGTTTGGTCAGAGCAAAGTAAAAATGATGTTGTTTCGTACCAGAAAGAAGCTGAAGGAAATACTGGAAAAGGAGGGATATCAGGTATGAAATCAGATAAATTACAGGATGCAATCGGGGAAATCAGGGATGATTATATTCTGGATGCACATGGGGAGTATAGGGAAAAGAAGGGGAAGAAACGATATCCGCAGGTGGCAGCAGTATTTTTGTTTTTATTGCTGGCGGCAGGGGTTCTCTGGGGACAGAATCTGTTTCCCCAAAAAACAGTGACGGAAATGCAGAAAAAACAGCAGACCAGTCCGGAGAAAATCACGGAAATCACAAAGATTGCGGAAAATCTGGAAACAAATGAGCCGGAGAAGGAAATAAAACGGGAAGAACAGCTTGAGGTAAATATCGTACAACGGCAGATGCAGGAAGAAAGCTGGACGGAGGCAGACTGGTCGGCAGGTCATGATATGGTCATTATTCAGCCGCAGGTACCGGAAGATTTACAAAAAACAGAAGAAACAGACCGGGGAAAGGAGAAATATGTTGTATATCAATCCGGGGATGTGGGAAGAAAAATTATAATTACTGCAAAAACAGGGGGCGGACAGGAAACGGATGATTCGTATGAGAGTATGAATGCAACGCAGATAAATGGAACAAATGTTTACTTTTTTCGCTATGATGATGAAACGGAAGAAATCATGTATGCCTGTTTTATAGATAAAGACATAAAATATGAATTAAAATTTCAGGCACTGACGGAAAGCGAAATAAGAAAGGTACTTGTATCTATGATAGAATAGGAGGAAAATATGAGAAAATTTATCATTAAAGTATTGGCAGTAGGCATGGTATTAAGTATGTCTGGCTGCGGCAGCAGGGAAATTGTTTCAGAAACCGGGGGAAGCAGTGTGGCAGTACAGGAGGATAACACCGGAGAAAACAGTGAGGATATGTGGACATTTCAGGCTGTGGTTAAGAAGATAGAGGATACGGCAGTTCTTATTGAGCCGGTGGAAGGGGCATGGGCATTAAATTCTTCTGACAGTATCCGCATTGGAAAAGAGGATTTTCCTGAGGGTGAGGATATTAAGACAGGTGATACCATTGAAATAAGCTGCGATGGAATGGTTCTGGAAACATATCCGGCGATGCTTGCAAAGATTTATGATGTCAGGCTGGTAAAGAGTACGGAGAAAATTTATGCAGAGGGAAACGAGGGGAATTTCGGACTTCTGATTCCGGAAGGCTGGAGTTACGAGATTTTCGGGGAAGATAACTCTGAGGAAATATTTGGAAAATACGGAATTCATTTCTATCCGGAAGGAAGTGAAAAGGGATATATCGAAGTGTCTTTGCAGGAGAATTTCGGAGTGTGCGGAACAGGACTTGTACAGCAGGAGATAAACCTTGCAGGGGACAGGGCAGTGGCAGGATATTACGATGAAGCACAGCAAATCTGGGATTTTATCCGGTTTGAGGGAAAGAACGAAAAAATTGTGGCACAGCAGTATGAAGCGGAAGAATGGTTTGCAGAAAATAAAGATACCATTATGGACATTCTTGACAGCCTGGAGTATTATGCCAAGATTCAGTTCTAGCATAAATTACCGGAAGAAAACTCTTTTCTAAAATCCGGGTATGTGGTAGAATGTCTGATGGATTGCAAAAGATTTACATTAGTTAGTTGCGAAGTAAAAGGAGAAAATTCCAAAGATGCGATACAGAGAGAAATGCAGAAATTAAGAGGAGGAACTGGCACAGGATATGTGTAGGAGGTGGGTTTTATGCAGAATTATTCAGGAGAAGAGAACTTACAGTATCATTTGCAAATCAGACCGGGGGATGTCGGAAAATATGTGATTCTGCCGGGAGATCCGAAGCGGTGTGAAAAGATAGCAAGGCATCTCGGACAGGCAGAGTTAGTTGCGGATAACCGTGAATTTGTTACTTATACCGGATATCTGGATGGTGAAAAAGTCAGTGTGACATCAACCGGAATCGGAGGTCCTTCTGCGGCGATTGCCATGGAAGAACTGGTAAGGTGCGGTGCCGATACATTTATCCGTGTCGGAACCTGCGGCGGCATTGACCTTGACGTAAAAGGCGGGGATATCGTAGTGGCGACGGGAGCAGTCCGGATGGAAGGTACCAGCAGGGAATATGCCCCGATTGAGTATCCGGCGGTTACGGATCTTGCAGTGACGAATGCACTGGCAGCGGCGGCAAAAGATTTGGGGTATACCTGTCATACCGGTGTGGTACAGAGTAAAGATGCATTTTATGGACAGCATGAGCCGGAAAGAATGCCGGTCAGCTACGAATTACAAAACAAATGGGAAGCATGGAAACGTATGGGTTGTAAAGCATCCGAGATGGAATCGGCGGCACTGATGATTGTCGCAGGGCATTTAAGAGTGCGTTTCGGGGCAGATTTCCTTGTGATGGGAAATCAGGAAAGAAATACACTCGGCATGGAGAATCCGATCGTACATGATACGGAAGCTGCGATTATGGTAGCGGTGGAAGCACTGCACAGACTGATAAAAGAGAACTGGAAATAATAAGGAATTTGACTTTAGTCAAATTCCTTATATTCTTTTAAAAGTTTAATTACCGTACCGGGCAGTCCCCATCCGATAATGGTGGAAAATACGTCCAATCGTTGTTTTAATTGCATAGGGAAATTTGCGGATTTGTAAAAATCTGGTTCGTATGCTGAGGTACAGACCGATACCGATGATACAAAGCCTGGCGGGAAAATCAACGGTTTGACCTTTTTTGTGTAACATTGTATAATGGTATCAGGGCTGCAATGAAACGAAGTAAGTGCAATCCGTGGGTATCATTAAAATAAGAGGCAAAAATACAGAAAGGTGGATTTCACATGGGAAGAACAGAAAACGTACAGGTATTTCAGGATACGGAAATGCTTTGTAAGACAAATCAGATTTTAATAGAAAGTACAAAAAATTCAGTAAAGAACCAGAAAGTGATTCTGGAAGGGGATGATCTGCCGGAAATAGATAAGAACCGTTTTGAACAGGATGCAGATCTTATTGTTTCAAAGAAACGGACTTATGAGGCGGCATCTGCATATAAAGAATTAAAAACGGCAGTACATAATTTCGCATCGGCATCCAATCCGGGCGGTGGTGTGACCAGAGGGGCAAATGCACAGGAAGAATGTCTGTGCCGCTGTTCCAACCTGTATTTCTGCCTGAATGGGCCGGATATGTGGAATGCATTTTATATGCCGCACCGTCAGGCACATAACCCGATACATAACGATGATATTATCTTCACTCCGGGGATAAAAGTATTTAAAACTGACACATCCATGCCGGAGAAAATGCAGGAAAAGGACTGGTATGACGTAGATGTGATTACCTGTGCAGCACCAAATCTGAGAGAACAGCCGAGCAATGGCTATAATTCCGGAGATGGAGATAAGAAGGCTATGATAAGCGGGCAGGAATTGCGGAAACTGCATGAGAAAAGACTGGAAAGAATACTGGACGTGGCAGTGATGAACGGAGAAGAAGCCGTGATTCTCGGAGCATTTGGGTGCGGAGCATTCCGAAATCAGCCGGAAATAGTTGCAGAAGCTGCTGCAAATGTCATTCAGAACTACAGGAAAGCATTCCGTGTGATAGAATTTGCGGTGTACTGTGGACCAAAGGAAGACAGGAATTATCAGGTTTTTAAGGAAATGATTGTTTAGGAAAGGAAGTAACGGTGGATAAGTTTAAGTTTACAAGACCGCAGGCTGTGGCAGGTATTCTGGCAGCGGTTGTGGTAATCGGAGGAGCTGCATGGTATGCCAATGCAAAGTCGGCGGATGGCAGTGACGCGAAAGGGAAAACAGAGGCGGTAAATGTCGCGATGAAGGAAACCGGCGAGACAGAGGAAAGCACAACGGAACCGGAGACACAGACGGAGACAGTCGTGGAAACACAGCCAGAGACGGAACAGGAAACAGTACCAGAGATACAGACAGAACCGGAAAGTGAGACGGAGCCGGAAACCGAGCCGGAAAGTGTGGCAGAGATACAGACGGATCCGGAAACCGAACTGGAAACAGAACCACAGACAGAAGCCATCGAAAGAGTGACGAGACCGGCAAATTCGATGGGTACGGTTATCTGTCTCGATCCGGGGCATCAGAGCAGGGGAAATAATGAAAAAGAACCAAATGGACCGGGTTCTTCTACCATGAAGACAAAAGTGGCAGGTGGAACAAGCGGGACATACAGCGGAGTTGCGGAATATGAACTGACACTTGCGATTGGTCTGCAGCTGCGGGATGAATTGCAAAACAGAGGTTATACGGTGGTCATGACGAGAGAGAGCAATGAGGTCAACCTTTCCAACAAGGAGAGGGCGGACATTGCAACAGAAGCGGGGGCTGACCTGACGATTCGGATTCATGCGGATGGGGTGGATAATTCTTCCGTATCCGGTGCATCCGTACTGTCACCGACTACGTCAAATCCATATATTGCAGACCTTGCGGGTGCGTCCTGGCAGTTATCGGAGTGTATTCTGAATGCATACTGTGAGGCAACCGGAATGAAAAACAGAGGTGTGACAGGAAATGATACCATGACCGGAATTAACTGGAGTACCAATCCGGTGGCACTGATTGAACTTGGATTTATGACCAATGCAACTGACGATGCCAATATGCAGGATGCAACCTATCAGGAGCGGATGGTTTATGGGATTGCAAACGGAGTAGATGTCTATCTGCAGAAATAAAATGGAGATGAAATTATGTTACACAATTTATTTTTTATGGAGCAGCATTTCTTATTATGGCTGCAGGACAGTGTCAGAAATCCGATGCTCACAAAGATATTTGTATTTATTACCAGTCTGGGAAATGGAGGCGCATTCTGGATATTGCTCTCCCTGGGGCTGATGATACCCAAAAAGACGAGGAAGGCAGGCTTTTTGTCCCTGCTTTCCCTGGCATGCTGTGCCATTGTCACAAATGTATGCCTGAAAAATCTGGTTGCAAGGACAAGACCTTACGATGTGATAGAGGGACTGACTTCTCTGGTAGGAATCCAGAAAGATTTTTCCTTTCCGTCCGGACATACGGCAGCTTCCTTTGCATCTGCGGTTGTGCTGTTTCGGACATTATCGAAAAAATATGGCATACCGATTCTTATTCTGGCATTCCTCATCGGATTTTCCAGAATGTATGTGGGAGTCCATTACCCGTCCGACGTGCTTGGCGGGCTGTTAGTCGGAAGTCTGACAGGTCTTGTGGTGTACTGGGCAGGAACAAGGAGAGCAAAGGGTTAGGAAAATAACGAGGAAGCGAAGGAAACAGAAGAATGGATTTACTGCACATAGGATTGTATACAGGGACATTTCTGGAATTAATTATCACCAATTATATTCTGCTTATTATATTCCGGTGTACTCTGACAGAGAGATACCGGACGATTATTACTTTGTCCATATTAACCGCTTTAAATGCGGTTCAGTTATATATACAGCAGTTTGCAAAGTCGCCTGCACAGATGTATCTGCTGTATGCTGCATTAATGTTTGGAATTGCGGTGTTCTTATTTCATGGAAAGTGGCAGAACAGGGTCATGGCAGTTGTATTGTATACAATAACATCATTCATGGCGGAGATTGTAGGACTGCAGATTCTGCTCGGCATGGGATATGGATTTGAAAAAGTGGCAGGACCTGTTTCAAAAGAAAGTTTCTTTATACACACCATAGGAGTCCTGGCAAGTCTGTGTCTGGCAGTTATCATTGTAAATGCACAGAAGTCGCTGAAATATATTATGAAAGCAGGAAATCTGCTGCCAATACTGTTGATCTTCGGATTGCAATTTGCTGTGGCATTTCTTTACAGTGGAGTGTCCATGTCATATAAGCTGAGTACAGGATATCTGGTCTGGGTATATCTGCTTGTCACTATATTTGAGGATTTTTATACCCTGCAGTCCATGCAGGAGCTTGAGAACCGACAGATTCTGGAAGAACAGGTGGATCTGATGCAAAAACGGGATAAAGATGTGACTGACTATTATCAGAATGTGACAGCACGTCTGAGAAATGTATCGGAATTAAAAGAAGAGTACGAGGCAAAACTGAAGAGAATCTATGCGGAAATCGGGGTGGAATATGAATCAGAAAAGGCGGATGAGGGAGGAAAACAGGAATTTCATATGAAAACGATCGTAGATAATATATTAAGCAAACGATCGGAAAAATACAGGGAATCCGGCATTGAATATGAACTGCAGGTAGAGGTTCCGGCAGGATTTAAGATTGATATTATGGAATTATCCAGCCTGATGAATAATCTGCTGGACAATGCAGAAGAAGCATTGATAAAGTACAGACAGGAATCAGGGGAAAAAGGATTTATCCGGATGAAGTCGTACATGCAGGGGGACGAATTTGTGATAGAAACGGAGAACAGCAAGAGTGAAAACAGCCAGATGCATATGCAGGATGAACGCTATCTGTCCACCAAAGAGGAAAAGGGGCATGGATATGGCTTGCAGATTATCCGTAACATTGCACAAAAGTATGAAGGAAGCATGGAGCTGGAAGATAAGGGAAAAAGTTTTTGGAATAAGGTTATTATGAAACTGAAATAGGAACAGGCCTGACAAACTGAGGAATATTAAAATCTCAGATTTGTCAGACTTTATTTATATTTGATTCTGTCACTGAACTGTGATACTATAGAGATAATAGAAAATTGAGATAAAAACAGGAGGTTATCAGATTATGCAGGCAGTTACGCGAGAACAGATTGAAGCAATGGCACCGAATCAGGCTGCGGTATCAAATGCAGGGAAGATATCACAAAAGGGTGGATTTGTGAAGCTTGCTCATTCAAAGGATGATACATTTTATATGGGGGAATGTAAGGGAAGCGGTGCAAAGAACTATTTGACATCGGTGGATTTTATTGATCCGGAAGCACCGGTATGCCGCTGTTCCTGCCCGAGCAGACAGTTTCCATGTAAGCATGGTCTGGCACTCATGTTTGAAATTCTGGAGAAGAAAGAGTTTGAAGAGTGTGAGATTCCGGAAGATATTCTGAAGAAACGGGAAAAGAAGAAGAGCAGTGAGCAGAGCGGTGCGAAAGAAGAGGGAGCAAAGAAACCTGCTGCCAAACCGTCCAAAGCAGCAAAGTCAGCAAAACTCAAGAAGATGAAAAAACAGTTGGAGGGTCTTGAACTGTTGGATCAGATGATTACGGAGCTGTTGAAGGCGGGACTTGGAACGATGGGAAGTGCCGGAATGAAGTCCTATGAGCAGTTTGCAAAACAGCTTGGGAATTATTATCTTCCGGGACCGCAGAAGCTGCTGAACAGATTAATTCTGGAAATCACGGCATTTCAGAAAGATAGAAAAGAAGAACATTATGAAATGGCAGTCCGGCTGCTTGAAAAGTTATGGACGCTGAAGAAGAAATCAAAGGAATATCTGGAGAAAAAGACCGAGGACGGAAATGCCGATGCCGAAGACACGGAGTTATACGAGGAACTTGGCGGTATTTGGAAGATGGAAGAATTAGAAGCGATCGGAAGAAAGCGGGAAGAAGCTGATTTCCTTCAGCTCGCTTTCTGGGTGGAATATGATGCGGCAGCAAAAGAATATGTGGATAAGGGCTGTTATGTGGACCTTGCCACCGGGGAGATCTTTTTAAGCAGCAATTACCGTCCGTTAAAGGCCTTAAAATACATAAAAGAAGAAGATTCCGTTTTTCACGTTATCCATACGGGATCGGCGGTTGTATATCCGGGACATGGAAATCCGCGCATCCGCTGGAATGGTGCGGTAACAAGACAGACCGAAGTGCAGGATTATAAGAAAGTATGCAGCTTTGCGGGAAAATCCATTCGGGAAGAGGCAAAGAAGGCGAAAAACTGTCTGAAAAATATTCTTGCAACGGATCTCTATATCAGTATTATTTCCTATAATTATATCGGAAAATGTGAGAATGTCTATGGAATGTGTGACGAAGAGGGAGACAGTATTTTCTTTGGAAATGCACCCGGAATGGAAGATACACTTGCAAGACTGGATCAGCTTCCGGATAAGAAATGGTTAAAAGGTAAAAATCTGCTGGGAGCATTTTTCTACGATGAACAGGAACAGAGAATGAAGATACAGCCACTGAGTATTCTGACAGATACCGGTGTGGTCAGATTATTATATTAGGAGGCCGGAAATGAACATAACACCATTATATAATTTAAGACTCAGATTAAAAAATGCAATGATACAGGGAACGAATCTGTTATCCGAAGATTTCAGACTGAAACGTGCAATAGAGGAATTCAGTCCCCTGATGAAGGCAGCTCCGGTATTTGCAAAAATCGGAGAACTCAGTAACAGACTGCTTGATCCGGAGGAAAATCAGAAAGAGAAAATGCTGTTAGATGCCATTACACTGCTGGATGCCGTACTTTGTACACAGGCGGCAACCGGAATCAATGAACCTGCATCGCAGGAAGGCAGCAGAACATTAGCAGAGGACGGATATGACATGGCATCAAATACAGAGAGTATTGTCAGCAGCCAGCCATATTCCAGGGTAAAGCCGCTGATAGAGGCACTGACAACCTCAGGCGGGGGACATTATGCCTATGTCATGGAAATGCATGAGAATTATCCTGAAGTATTTGAAGATTACAGGGTACAGGCGGCACTGGTACAGGCATTGGGAGCAGGATATGCAGAACTGGCAGAACAGGTGGAAAGCTGGTTAAAAGAAGCCGGTAGGCCGGTTGTACCATTGTTAAAGCAAGGATTTGATCCGGCGGGCAAAAAAGAAATGGTGCGCAGAGTCCGGATTATCGATGAATTATCGCAGGGAGAGGAGAATGAATTTTATAAAGTCATGATTCCGTCTGCGGTCAAAGAAGTGCGTCAGGCATTGATATATGCCCTGCGTCATTCCAGGGAAAATGAAGAGTTACTGATACAGATGACAAAGACAGAGAGTGGAAATGCAAAGAAAATGGCATTTTATACGCTGGCAGGATACAATAGTGAGCAGGTACGGGAATTGTTTGATAAAATGTACCAGAAAAAGCCGCTGGATGTACTGGGATATCTGTATCTGTCGGAAGCGGACTGGGCATCTGCATGGCTTGCAAAAAGGCTGGAAGAGAAACTTCTGGAGTGGGAAGAACGGTTTGAAAGCACCGGTATTGCCACATTGGAAGAGAAGGAAGAAGCATGGTGGTTAAGTGCTTTAAAGGCCTGTGTTGGAAAAGGCGGAAAAGATATGGCTGCTTTTTTCCGTCATGCGGATGAGATGATGAAAAAGAGGAAGCTTTCAATTGTGTGGACAAGAGAGAGAAAAAGATTTGAACAGGCTGGAGAAATATTCTGGGATTCAATGGAGAGGGGAAAGGCATTTGGAAATGAACTGGCATATACCCTGATGCGTTGTTTAAAGGCAGGACAGGATAAGGAACTGTGTGAAACTGCCCTGGCACTGTATGATACGGCAGAGTCCATAAATCAGAAAAATTTCTATCTTGCCCCGGCTTTGCTTGCCAGACTGTATGGAACAGAGGATTGTACGGAATGGATTCGTGCACAGTTTGCTGCAAAGAAGAATTCCGATCAGAGCATCTATGTGGGCGAAGCACTGACCGGTATTTGTTATGATGGAAAGGACTGGATCATGAAGACGGATTTCTATCCGGCACTTCAGATTCAGTGTGTACAGAAGAGAGTTATTTTAAACAGTGGAATAGAAGAGGGACTTACAGAACTTCTGATATCCTATCAAACGGAAGATACGGATAAAATACTGATACAGATGGCAAAACAGGGAAGTAAGACATTCAGGGAAAAGATAACGCCGTATTTTTATAAACGTGCATTAGCATCCAAATCAGTACCGCTGAAGCTGATGGAGGCACTGCAGTCCTGTGGATGCCCGTATTGCGAGAATCTTCTGATACATTGTGTTAGTATACAGCCGGTGCATTACTGGACTCTTACTTATTATATAGAATGTCTGCCGGGAACGGAAGAAGCAAGGGAAGGAGAGTTAAGGAGGATGCTGGAACTGGCAGAGAAACGAAAGCTGGAAATTAAGAACTGGACAGGTAATTTTGAAGAACTTTACAATATGCTGTCAGCAAAAATCAGAGAGCATAAATTTGTAAAATAAACAGGAAAGGGCAAAGGAAATGAAGAAAGAGATATTAAGACAGCCGGCAGAGCAGCTGTTTCAGAAAGAACTGGATGCATTAATGGAGCATGAAACAGATCCCATACCGGAGGGATGGAAGATGTCCCCACGTTCCGTAAGAACTTATATCTGTGGGGGCAAAGCAGGGGATATGGTTATTACCCCGAAATATATCGGACATGAGAGACTGGTTGAAATCGCCATAGCAACACTGGTTACGGACAGGGCATTACTTCTGATCGGTGAGCCGGGTACGGCAAAGAGCTGGCTGTCAGAGCATCTGACGGCTGCCATTAACGGAGATTCTTCCCAGGTTATCCAGGGAACAGCCGGAACGACAGAGGAGCAGCTGCGTTATTCCTGGAATTATGCCATGCTGCTGGCACAGGGCCCATCCGAGAAGGCTATGTTAAAGAGTCCGGTGTTCCGTGCGATGGAAACAGGGACGATTGCAAGGGTGGAAGAGATCTCAAGACTGGCATCCGAGGTACAGGATGCACTGATTTCCATATTATCTGAGAAAAGAATTTCAGTGCCGGAACTGAATCTTGAGATACCGGCGAAGAAAGGATTTTCCATTATTGCAACGGCAAATACAAGGGACAAAGGAGTAAATGAGATGTCGGCGGCTTTGAAGAGACGTTTTAACATCGTCGTACTTCCGTCACCGGAGGATCTGGAAACTGAGATTGAGATTGTAAAGACGAGAGTAGAGCAGTTATCGGGCGGCATGGATCTGAATGCCAAACTTCCGGATAAAAATGTAATAGAACAGGTATGTACGATTTTCCGGGAATTACGGAATGGCGAAACACTGGATAAGAGTCAGAAAGTCAAAGGAACTTCTGGAGTTCTCTCAACGGCAGAGGCGATCTCTCTGCTCTGTGCAGGCATGGCCCTGGCAGGAAGTTTTGGAAACGGACAGATACAGGAAGAGGATCTGGCAGCAGGACTCTGTGGAGCTGTCATAAAAGAAGATGAAAAAGATCTGGTTGCATGGAAAGAATATCTGGAAAATGTCATGAAAAAGCGTGGCTCGAAGTGGAGCGGTCTGTATCAGGCATGTAAGGAACTTTTATAGAAAAACGTGGAGGGAAAAAATGAGAAATCCCTATATATTTGGAATCCGGCATCTGTCTCCGGCAGGTGCATGGCATCTCAGGCAGTTTCTGGATGAAAAAAAGCCAAAGATTGTACTGGTGGAAGGCCCGGAGGATTTTAATGATCAGATTCCGTATCTGACACATCCGGAGACCAGATTCCCGGTTGCGGTTCTGGCATATACGGACGCGACACCGGTGCAGACGATACTCTATCCGCTGGCAGAATATTCTCCGGAATATCAGGCTGTTTTGTGGTGTAAGGAAAATCACTGTGAATGCAGGTTTATTGATCTGCCTTCCAGTGTATTTCTGGCATTGCAGAAGCAGGAGGCAGGTCATATCAGGCAGGAGGAAAACGAAGAGAGTATATACCGGAAACTGGATCAGCAGACAGGGGAAGACGGGCATGAGATGTTCTGGGAAAGAGTGATTGAACATACCGGAGATACGGATGCCTATTACAAAGGCGTACATATGTTTGGAAAAGAACTCCGGACAATGACACAGGGAAAAGAAAGTGACTGGCCGGAGATTCTGGTCCGGGAAGCATATATGGCACGGAATATAGAGAAAGCCTGTGAGCAGGTTTCACCCGAAGAAATCGTAGTTGTTACCGGTTCTTATCATGTGGAAGGGTTAAAGTCTGCACAGGCGATGACACAGAACGAGTGGGACATCCTTCCAAAGGTGGAAACCAAGCATACACTTATGCCGTATTCGGATTACAGGCTGTCTTCCAGATCAGGATATGGTGCGGGAAATAAAGCACCGGCATATTACCGGCTGATTTGGGAAGGATTCCGCTGTGGAAATGAGCAGTTTGCCGGGCAGCATTATCTGGCTGGAATTGCAGGAATGATGAGGGAAGCAGGAACACCCGCTTCATCTGCACAGGTAATCGAAGCGGTCAGACTGGCAGATGCACTGGCAAAAATGCGGGGAAGCAGAATTCCTGTACTTCGGGATCTGAGGGATGCCGCAGTGACCTGTCTTGGTGAGGGCAGATTTTCAGAGATTAATCTTGCTGTTGCAGACATTGAAATAGGCAGAAATATTGGAAATCTTCCCGAGGGAGTCAGCAGGACAAGTATACAGGAAGATTTCTACCGTCAGTTAAAAGAATGGAAACTGGAAAAGTATAAGAAAATAACGGCAGAACAGTTACGGCTTGATTTGAGGGAAAACAGAAAAGTGTCCTCGGAAAAATCGGCATTTCTCGATCTGAACCGCTCTTTTTTCCTGCACAGGCTGCGGGTACTTGGAATATCCTTTGCCGTTTTACAGGAGACGAATCAGGAGAATGCCACATGGGCGGAAAACTGGCAGATTCAGTGGACGCCTGAGGCCGAGATTGCACTGGTGGAAAATGCATTAAAGGGAGATACCGTGATACAGGCGTTTTCCTTTGTCTTAAAAGAACGGATGGAAGCGGCGGAAGATATCAGCGGGATAGCGGCAGTTATTGAAGATGCGTTCCAGTGTGGAATGGAGGAGACTTTGCAATATGCCGTCCGGGCATTACAGGCGCTTGCCGTGGAAGCCGCTGGTGTGTATGAGATCGCAAAAACGATCGATCACCTGTCCACGGTCATGCAGTATGGTGATATCCGGAATATAGATACCGAAGTTTTAAAACCGGTGACAGAGCAGCTCTTTTATCGTGCCTGTCTGCTCCTGGTGCAGGCATGTATCTGTGATGATGAGGCAGCAGGAAAGATTGCACAGGCGATGGAGTGGCTGAATACGGCAGCAGGAATTCATGATTTTCTAAATCAGGAAAGCTGGGTGGATACTCTGCAAAAAATTGCCGGCAGGGATGATCTGAATCCGCAGTTATCCGGTTTTGGAGAGGCGGTGCTGCTGGAACGGGGACTAATCAGTGAAGAGGAACTGAGGCTGCAGATGAAACGGAGATTGTCCGCAGGAACTCCGGCAGAAGCCGGTGCAGGCTGGTTTGAAGGTCTGGCAAAGAAGAACCGTTATGCATTGATTGCGAGGTTATCTGTCTGGGAGATGCTGGACGGCTATCTGGAGAGTCTGGATCCGGAAGAATTTAAACGTGCATTGGTATTTTTGCGGCGTGCATTTGCAGATTTTTCATCCGGAGAAAAGGACGGGATTGCGGAAAATCTTGGAGAAATCTGGGGATTAAACGGTCAGCAGGTCAGCGAGATGGTCAATGCCGGACTGAAGGATACCGAACAGGAACTTGTAGAAAGTCTGGAAGACTTTGATTTTGATTTTTAGGAAGGAGAAATTATGGACAGTCAGGAACATATAAAGCGCTGGAGGCTTATTCTTGGAAAAGAGAGCCAGGAACGTTTTGACGCAATGGGCGGAGGAAGTTTAAGTGAAGAAGATGCACTGATGGATCAGGCACTGGCTGCCATCTATAACCGGAAGGAGGACGGCGGGTTCGGCTCCGGAAACGGTGCGGGAAACGGACCGTCCAATCCGCAGATTAGCAGATGGCTGGGCGATATCCGTTCCCTGTTTGACAAAGATCTGGTAAAGATTATCCAGGGAGATGCCATGCACAGATGCGGACTGAGCCAGCTGATGTTTGAGCCGGAACTGTTGGAAAATCTGGAGCCGGATGTGAATCTGGCGGCAACTATTTTAATGTTAAAAGATCAGATTCCAAAGCGTTCCAAAGACAGTGTCAGAAAGTTTATCCGAAAAATCGTGGAAGAGATAAACCGGATGCTGGAACAGGATATCCGCAGGGAAGTCCGGGCGGCAGTGAATAAGAGAAGACATTCGCCTGTCCCTTCCGCAGCAGCACTGGATTACAGGACGACCATTGCAAGAAATCTGAAAAATTACAGTCGGGAATTGCAAACCATTGTTCCAGAAAAATTTTATTTCTTTGACCGGACGAGTACGACCGCAGCCAATAAGTGGAATATCATTCTCGATATTGACCAGAGCGGTTCAATGGGGGAATCCGTCATATATTCTTCCATTATCAGCTGCATCCTTGCATCCATGAACAGCGTGAAAACAAGGGTTGTGGCATTTGATATGAATGTTGTGGATCTTACCGAAAAATGTGAAGATCCGGTCGATCTGCTGTTCGGCTTCCAGTTGGGCGGCGGTACGGATATCAATCGTTCCGTGGCATATTGTGAGCAGTTTATCGAAAATCCCTCCAAAACTCTGTTTTTCCTTATTTCCGATCTGGAAGAGGGCGGAAACCGGGCAGGACTGCTTAGGAGACTGGAGGAAATGAAACAATCGGGAGTAACTGTGATTGTGCTGCTTGCACTTGCGGATGGTGGAAAACCTTACTATGATACCACCATGGCATCAAGAATTGCATCGCTTGGGATTCCATGCTTTGCATGCAGTCCACAAAAATTCCCGGAAGTACTGGGAAATGCAATGAGATAACGGATATGACTTTGGGAAAGGAGAATGATTGTGGAACAGCGTATTCTGGCATATCACAGGTATATGGAGGAACAGATTGAAAAACTGGAGCATGGTGACAGTGTGTGTGATGTGGAAAGGTTAAAGCAGGAACATCTTACACAGATCGGATTTTTTCAGCATGAGCGGCTGATTCATCTGATCGTGACGGTGCTGTTTGCACTGCTGGAAGCATTGTCCGTTATGATTGTGCTGATATCAGGGGAAGTTTTTTCTGTACTGCTCCCGTTTGCGGTGCTGGTACTTCTGCTCCCGTATATCCGGCATTATTACATACTGGAAAATGAAGTACAGTATATGTACCGGCAGTATGACCGGCTAAACAGATGCCATGCCGGTAGCAGCACAGCGGAAAAGGAGCAGTTTTTTGGTGAAAAATAATGATTTTTCTGTCACTTTATGCTATACTTATTGTAATACACTTTTAAGAAAAAGGAGATTGTTATGGGGAAGATGAGAGAACATAAACTGTTCTGTTTATCGGCGGTTGTCCTTTTATTTGCCGTGGTTGTTGTGTTTTATACGGCAATAATGGGAAAGTATCAGAAAACAACATTTATGAATTCTTATTCAGTAAAGACATTTGATGAGTGGGTATTGGAAAGAGAAGATGGGACGGTTGAGAAGATACAGGCATTTCCGTATAAAGCAGATGTGTCAAGGGGAGATGTATATACACTGACAACCGTATTGCCGGATGATATCACGGATGAGTCAGGAATTATGATTTATATCAATTACAGTGGAACGGAAGTCTATGTGGATGGAGAGAAAATAGACGAATATGGAATGAAACAGCCGCTTCCGTTTGGAAGAATGATAGGAAATATCCGTTACATTACTGCATTAAATGCGGATATGGCAGGAAAGAAACTGACCTATAAGATCACCTGTTATTATAACGGGGCAGGAACACTGAACCCGATTACATACGGGAATATGGATGGTTTGAAATTATCCGTTATCTATCATAATCTGTGGCGTCTGGTCATCAGTGTTATTATTTTTACCCTGGCATTGATCTGTCTTGGTTTCTTTTTTTTCCATGAGCGGAAGAAAGAGGTGGAATATAATACGGCATTTTATCATCTTGGGGCATTTCTTGTATACATCGTTCTATGGCTTATCAGCAGCTCTGATATTCCGCAGTTCTTTATCAATGCGAATGAGACCGTCAGTCTGGTATCATTTCTGTCCCTGTCCATCATGGGAATCCATTTCGCTGCATACACCAGAATTATCTTACAGGAAGGAGAAAAGTGGTTCCGCTTTCTGAGTTATATCGGATGGATTGATCCGCTGATTATTCTGACCGGTTTCGTGGCAAATCTCTGGGATCCGGCAGAAGTGCTAATTCTGAATCATCTGTATATTGGTATGGTAGCGGTTTCCGCATTTGTTTTTGTAATTAAGAAGAAAGAAAAAGAACTGGTAGAACATCTGTTCATTACGGGTGTACTTACCATCATTGTGGCTGCGGCAATCAGCCTGGTGGCATATTATTACAATCCTTCTGGCGGAATTGATGCCATATTTCTCGGTGTTGGTGTGACGGTGTTTGCCGTACTGCTCTTCCTGATGATTTTATGCAAAGAAGTAAAATTTATCGAAGAACGGAGAATGATGGATATCTACCGCGAACTGGCATTCAAAGATAATCTGACCGGACTTGGAAACCGGGCGGCATATGATAGAAAGATGGAAGAAATCCGTGACAATGGAAATGAAGATATGCTGGTACAGCTTCTGATGCTGGATGTCAATGGACTGAAGCATATCAATGATAATCTGGGGCATTATGCGGGTGATAAAATTATTCTGGGAGCGGCACAATGTATTCGGGATGCATTCGGAACACATGGCCAGTGCTACAGAATCGGCGGGGACGAATATGCTGTTATCTATCTGGCTCAGCCGGGACAGATGGAGAAGGATATTGCAAAATTAGAAGAAGTCATGGCAGAATATAACGAGGGAAGAGCGGAAGAACTCCGGCTGTCGCTTGCATACGGCTACGAGGAGCAGATGTGGAGCGGGGAAGAGTATTTCCTTCGTAAAATGACACGGTTTGCCGATGAGAAGATGTATGAGGATAAAAGAAGAAAACATGGATGCAGAGAGAATGATAATTAATGCATAAGGCAGTATGGGTAATACCTGCAGTGGCAGGCGGATTTTATATGACGGTGCGTTATTTTTTCCGGTTCGCACTGGACAGAAATGTAAAACAGCAGTTTGCACCATTGGGGGACAGTACGGAGTATGAAGAAAGAATACGGAGGGGAAAATGCTGGCTCAGGGAACATGAAACGGAAATGGCGGAATGTCAGAGCTTTGACGGATACAGGTTAAAGGGACACTATAAGGCATGCCCTGCGGACAAACAGCTGCTACTGATTGACGGAGCAGAACATGCCATGAGTTTTCTGCTAAATAAGGAACAGTACATCCTGGCACTGAACCAGTTCTTTAAATTTTCTTAATCAGGTACTCCATTCTGCCATCTCTTAAGAATACAGGGATGGTATCAATCGGAGTTTCAACGGTAATATGGGAACCGCCTTCAAAAACTTCACCGGTATGGGCCAAAGTCCAGTTGTGGCCGGCAGGAAGATAAACTTCACGCGACTGTGCGTGTTCCCGGCATACCGGGCATACCAGAAGGTCCGGACCGAACATATATTCATCGTAGATATTCCAGCATAGGGAATCCTCCGGAAATTCATAAAAGAGTGCACGCATGACAGGAGTACCTTTTTCATGAGCTTCTTTCATAAATGCACGGATGTCATCACGCATCAGTTCACGGATACGGATGAATTTTACCATGATTTCATAGGCTTCTTCTCCATAGCTCCATACTTCGTTTGCAGCTCCTGTCCATTCACGGACTTCCCCGGATTTGCTGATAATCTGTGTTCCCGGCAGACGCAGTCCGTGGAGTCGCATAACCGGGGAAAATGTACCGAACGCAAACCAGCGCAGAAGCAGTTCCTTAAAGTCATCGCTTTCGACATTTCCACCGTGGAAACCGCCGATATCGGTTGTCCACCACGGGATTCCGCATAATCCCATATGCAGGCCGGCACAGAGCTGTTTACGGAAATCTTCAAAGCTGGACCAGATATCCCCGGACCAGACAAGTGCACCGTATTTCTGACTGCCAACCCAGGCACAGCGGACGAGATTCATGGTATCTTCCTGACCGAGCTCTTTTTGTCCTTCGTAGAACATACGGGAATATTCTCTCGGATAGATATTTCCAATCTGGGATACCGCACCGGCATGGAACTGATACATTTCATGATCAGAGCCGGTAAATTCCGGTTCTGCCTCATCGAGCCAGAACGTACGGATGCCCAGAGCGGCATAATTCTTTTTGCACTTCTCCCAGACATATTTTCTGGCACGCGGGTTTGTCGCATCCATAAAAACATTATTTCCGTGGAATGTCATCTGGACATCGACTCCGCTTACCTGTTTGACGAGGAGTCCCTGCTGTTTCATTTCCTCGAAGTTTTCACTGTTCCATTCCACCTGTGGCCAGAAAGATACCATGGTTTCGATGCCCATTTCGTGAAGCTTTGCAATCATTTCTTTAGGTTCAGGGAAATATTCTTCGTCGAAGCGCCAGTCCCCGCAGTGCGGCCAGTGATAGTAGTCGATAATCAGAACATCAAGGGGAATCTCTCTCTTCTTATATTCTCCGGCGATTTCCAGAACTTCTTTCTGATTGTAGTAGCGGAGTTTACACTGCCAGAAGCCAAGTCCGTACTCTGGCATCATCGGGACTTTTCCGGTGCAGCAGGCAAACTGCTGTTCTATCTGGGCAGGGGTATCGCCGGCGGTGATCCAGTAGTCCATCTTTTTGGTTGAAGAAGCGATCCATTCCGTGGTATTTGTTCCGAAATGGACTTCTCCGATGGCAGCATTATGCCAAAGAAAACCATAGCCGAGACTGGAAACATAGAAAGGAATACTGATCTGCGAATTACGGTGGGCAAGTTCCAGGTTGCAGCCTTTTAAATCGAAGATTTCCTGCTGATATTGTCCCATGCCGTAGATTTTTTCTTCTGAATTGGATGTAAAAGAAACTTTTAGATGATAATCTCCGCCGGGAAGGGCATGATACTTTCTTGCCTTTCTGCCAAGTGCTGCTCCGTTGCTTATCTCACGAAGCAGAAGACTGCCCTTTTCATTGTAAAATGAGATCTGCAGGGCATTGCCCCATTCCTGGACAAAAAGTTCCGCCCTGATTTTACCGTTTGCCATAAAGGCATGGCGTTCATCCGTAATGCCGGCTGTGATGGCGGAAGCATCGGAAACCTCAGGGGAAATCAGGGCAATCTCACCTTCTGGTATCTGATCCATAAGAGAGGACTGTACCCGCAGGCTGTTATCGCCCCACGGGGATACACAGAGAAGTTCGCCGTCATTGCGGAAATATAAATGATGATTTGTAAGTTCAAAAAAATTCATTGGTTATCCTCCTGTATTTATGATAAAATATTATATTGCTTTTTTGAGAAAAATACATTAATATTATTGTGAAATTATATGACGATATTGATTTTTTGCATATATAATAATTTTGAGTTTTGAATTGATTAGGACACATAAGAAAGGATAGTTTAAAAATATGAATAAAAATCTGATGGAAAAAAGAATCCACGGGGAGGCAGATTTCCCGATTTCTTTCTATGAACAGAGTTTTGCGGCTGATGAGGAAGTGCTGGCACCGCTGCATTATCATGCTGAGATGGAAGTGCTGGTTGCAAAAAAAGGAAAAATAACAGTACGGTTTGATGGAAATGAAATGGAACTGGAGGAGGGAGAAGGGCTTTTTATTAACAGTTCCAGGCTCCATGCCATTTATGGAAAAAAAGGAGAGGAAAAAGCATTTACGGCGGTTGTTTTTTCCGATAAGCTAATCGTTGCGAAGGATGACAGAATAGCAGTAAAATATCTGGAATGTATAAAAAGCGGGGCTCTAATCGTTCCGGAACGGTTAAGCAGGGAACTGGTGAGAAAATACATAGATGATATCGCAGGATTGATGAAAAAAGGGAATTATGGGTATGAATTCGGGATTAAGGCAGATATTATGAAGCTGTTTGAAGAACTGGTGAAGGCTGCAGATGGAAAAACGATGGAAAAAATCCCGTATAAATACCAGTGTGTGAAGCAGGTGCTGGCTTATATAGAGGAAAATTACGGGGAACGTATTACACTTCAGAAACTGGCGGATGTGGCAGGACTGAACCGGGAGTATTTCTGCAGGATGTTTTCGGAGGTGGCTGGCGAAACGGCATTTACCTATCTGAACCGCTACAGGATAAAGAAGGGGATTGAATATCTGAAAGGCACAGATATGACCGTACAGAAAATCAGTGGATTATGCGGATTTGAAACGGCAAGCTATTTTTATAAGGTTTGTAAACAGTTTGAAGGAAAATCACCAAGGCAGATAAGAGAGGAAGTCCAGGGGATACAGGTACCGTAAAATATGCTTGACAAGGTTTTGATTCTGTTGCAGAATGTACAGGTAAATCAGATGTGAAATGTTATAGGAGGAAAAAATATGCTGACACAGTTTTCACGAACAGAATTACTGTTGGGAAAAGAAGCGATGGAAAGGTTAAGCAATGCGAGGGTAGCTGTGTTTGGAATCGGCGGTGTGGGCGGATATGTCTGCGAGGCACTGGTAAGAAGCGGGATCGGAACATTTGATTTGATCGATGATGACAAAGTGTGCCTGACCAATCTGAACCGGCAGATTATTGCAACCAGAAAAACGGTTGGAAAATATAAAACAGAAGTCATGAAAGAAAGAATTCTGGATATTAACCCGAAAGCGGTGGTAAATATCCATAACTGTTTCTTTTTGCCGGAGAATGCGGATGAATTTCCATTTGAGAAATATGACTATGTGGTCGATGCCGTGGATACTGTTACGGCTAAAATTGCGATTATCATGAAGGCAAAAGAGAAGAATGTACCGGTGATCAGCAGTATGGGTGCGGGAAACAAGTTAGATGCGAGTATGTTCCGGGTGGCTGATATTTATAAGACGAAGGTTTGTCCGCTGGCGAAAGTTATGCGCAGGGAATTAAAGAAACGCGGGGTAAAGAAATTAAAGGTTGTTTATTCAGAAGAACTTCCGACAAGACCATTGGAAGATATGTCTATCGGCTGCCGGAATCATTGCATCTGCCCTCCGGGAGCACAGCATAAATGCACAGAACGGAGAGATATTCCGGGTAGTGTGGCATTTGTGCCGTCCGTGGCAGGGCTGATTATTGCCGGAGAGGTCATCAAAGACCTGAGCCATCAGGCTGTACCGCAATAAGCTAGTGGCTTACCTATGTTTTTTGTACAGCGGCTGCAGACCATAGTGTAGATCGGTTTTGGAAAATCTGCAAATATATGAGGTATAGGAAAAAACTATAATATGTTATAAAAAATTCAGACTTTACAATAGTACCATCTCGTGCTATGATATGTTCATAACCTACAAAACAACTAGGAATTAAGAAAAGAAATAAAACACAGAGATATAGAATGGAGGCTACATTATGGCAAAGAAATCATATGCAGACAGAAATTTAAAATTTGAAACATTACAGTTACACGTTGGACAGGAAAGTCCGGATCCGGTTACCGATGCAAGGGCAGTACCGATTTACCAGACATCTTCCTATGTGTTCCGCAACAGTGACCATGCAGCAGCAAGATTCGGACTTACCGATGCAGGAAATATTTACGGAAGACTTACAAATCCGACAGAAGATGTATTTGAAAGAAGAATTGCAGCACTTGAAGGCGGTGTGGCAGCACTTGCAGTAGCATCCGGAGCAGCAGCAGTTACTTACACGATTGAAAACCTTGCACAGAACGGCGATCATATCGTAGCTGCAAAGAATATTTATGGCGGAACTTACAACCTGTTAGAGCATACACTTCCTTCTTACGGAGTAAAGACAACCTTCGTTGATCCGTTTGATTTTGAAGAAGTAAAGAATGCAATTCAGGATAATACAAAAGCATTATATATTGAAACACTCGGAAATCCGAACTCTGATGTGGTGGATATCGAGAAATGGGCAGAACTTGCACATGAACACAAGATTCCTCTTGTTGTGGATAACACATTTGCAACTCCATATCTGGTAAGACCGATTGAATATGGTGCAGATATCGTAATCCATTCCGCAACGAAATTCATCGGTGGACATGGTACTACCATCGGCGGTGTTATCGTTGACGGTGGTAAATTCGACTGGGAAGCAAGCGGAAAGTTCCCATCACTCACTGAGCCAAACCCAAGTTACCATGGTGTTGTATTTACACAGGCAGCAGGACCGGCAGCATTCGTGACAAAGATTCGTGCGATTTTACTTCGTGATACAGGAGCTACTATTTCACCGATTCATTCCTTTATCTTCCTGCAGGGATTAGAAACACTTTCCCTCAGAGTAGAGAGACATGTGGAAAATGCATTAAAGGTAGTAAAATATCTTGAAAATCATCCACAGGTTGAAAAAGTACATCATCCATCCGTATCCGATGATGAAGAACAGAAGCGTTTATATGCAAAATACTTCCCGAACGGCGGCGGCTCTATCTTCACATTTGAGATTAAGGGCGATGACAGAAAGGCAAAAGATTTCATTGATAACCTTGAATTATTCTCATTGCTTGCAAATGTAGCCGATGTAAAGTCACTGGTAATCCATCCGGCATCCACAACGCACGCACAGCTGAATGAAGAAGAACTGGCAGATCAGGGAATTAAGCCGAATACCATCCGTTTATCCATCGGAACAGAAAATATCGATGATATTATTGAAGATTTAGACGAAGCATTCAAGGCAGTAGAGGAATAAATATATGACATTACAACAGATTCGCTATGTGACGATGATCGCACAGGCAGGTTCCATGAATGAAGCAGCAAAAAAATTGTTTATCTCGCAGCCAAGTCTGTCGGGAGCGATCAAAGAACTGGAAAAGGAAGTTGGAATAATAATCTTTTCCAGAACCAGCAAAGGTGTTGTGCTTACCGCAGAAGGCGAGGAATTCTTAGGATATGCCAGACAGATTCTGAATCAGGTGGAACTGTTGGAAGAGAAATATCTGGAAGGGAATAATGTGAAGAAGAAATTCGGGGTGTCAACCCAGCATTATTCCTTTGCAGTAAAGGCTTTTGTCGAAATGGTAAAAGCTTTTGACATGGACGAATATGAGTTTGCTATAAGGGAAACAAAGACAGCAGATGTAATCCGCGATGTCAGTACGGATAAAAGCCAGATTGGAATTCTTTATCTGAATGAATTTAATGAGAAGGTACTGACAAAGCTCTTCCGGGATGCCGGTCTGGAATTTACGGAGCTGTTCAGCTGCGGTGCATATGCATATGTCTGGAAGAACCATCCGCTTGCGAACCGGGAAGAGATCAGCATACAGGATCTTCAGGAATATCCTTGTCTTGCATTTGAGCAGGGAAACAGTAATTCGTTCTATTTTGCAGAAGAAATTTTCAGCACATATGATTATAAGAGGGTAATCAAAGCGTGTGACCGGGCAACCATGTTGAATCTGATGGTTGGGCTGAACGGTTATACGCTTTGTTCCGGTATCATATGTGAGGAATTAAACGGAAGTGATTATCGGGCAATTCCCCTTGAACAGAAGGAGCGGATGCATATTGGCTATGTAATGCGCAAAAATGAGATAATGAGTCCGATTTGCAGGAAATATATTGCAGAAATAGAGAAATTCAGAAAATTTGAAAATAATACTTGAAATCATACAATTCCTGTAATACTATGTTAAGGAGTAGATGCGGTTTGTAAATATGCATACATGATGGAAAGGAAGAATGAGAAATGAAAGTATCAACCAAAGGAAGATATGCCCTGAAGGTTATGATAGATTTGGCACAGCACAGGGAAAACGGATTTATCTCACTGAAAGAAATTGCAGAACGTCAGCAAGTTTCCATGAAATATCTTGAAATGATTGTGGGTATTCTGAACCGGGCAGATTATGTGCAGAGTCTGCGCGGAAAGAGCGGCGGATATAAGCTGTCAAGAAACCCGGATGAATATACCATCGGTGCGATTTTGAAACTGACGGAAGGCAGCATGGCACCGGTCAGTTGTATTGAAAACGGGATGGCGACCTGTGACCGGGCAGGAGACTGTATTACACTTCCTTTGTGGCGGGGACTGGACAAGGTAATTGATGAATATCTGGAAAGTGTTACCCTGGAAGACCTGCTTAATCATAATATGAATAGCTCAGATGATTATGTCATATAATTGTCTGAACCGACAGAGAAGGAGCTGCAGACGCAGCTCCTGTTTTTAGATCTTTTATTTAGGTAGAATTAATATTTTACACCCAGAAGGCTGCAATTATTTTCTCCAATCAGGCTGATTGCCATGCAGTCGGTTCCGGCTTCATCTTTCATTTCGCAGATAACACCCTGGTAGGTGGCAGTTCCACATTTGATGCTGAGGTAGATGCTGTTATCCTTCATTTCCCAGCTTCCTTTTAAATAACCGGACAGAGTTCCGTCATCATTCAGTGCAACCGCATTATATTCAACCGCAGAAGTATTATCGTTCGGATCCTGCTTGATCATGTAATAAGTGCCGGCTACCTCATCTTTCTTATAGCCATCGGCAACGGTTTCGCCGGTGTATTCATAAGGAAGGACACAAGGCCAGCCGTTCTCATTCATAAGCATCTGATGTACCCTGAGTTCATGTCCCTCATTCCCGGTGCTGAAACGCTGGTGGTATACCAGGAACATTTTGTCATCATCGATTAGTGCCGAGTTATGTCCCGGTGCCATGTACTTATATGCAAGGCACGGGAGATTATAAGATCCCAGTACTTTTACACCGATGCCGTTATGTCCGCTGCTTCCCCAGGTAGCTTCTTTTCCGGCAGCATCCACATAAGGACCGTCCGGATTTTCGGAACGGAACATACGGATGTTATATCCCTGATTTGCGGTAAGATAGCCATAGGACATATATAAATAATAGTAACCGGTATCTTTATCATAAATAACATAAGGACCTTCTCCGGACTGTCCATATCCGCCGGCAATCTTTTTACCGAAATAAATATCGGTAATGACATTTCCATCTTTGGCGGAGGCAGTCGGATGAATAGCCTGACCGGTCGCAGGATCAAGTTCCAGAAGGTAGATACCGCCTGACCATGAGCCGTAAGCCATCCACATACCGCCATCTTTATCATAGAAAATGGCAGGATCAATCGCATTTGGGTACAGGTTGGTATTATAATTGTTTCCGTTAAAATAATCGGAGGAAAGGTCATCCACTGAGATATCGGTTTTCTGGGTTGCCGTCTTGTATACATCTACAATATTTGTATTGGTATACCAGGTATCTACCGTTTTTGTACCCATATTGTTACTGGTTGTAGTGACAGGATTACTTGTTTTGGTAAAACCGGAATAAATCAGGGTATCTACATAGGTATAAGGCCCGTCCACATTTTTACAGACAGCGTATCCGATACAGGAACGGAATGCGGTGGATGAAGTACAGTAGTACATCATGTAAGCCCCCTTGCTGCCATCTTCCCACACATAATTCTCATTATAGGTGATATCCGGTGCCCATACGGCATAGCCGCCTTTCTGATCCTCGTCATTTAATCCTGCCCAGGCAAAAGATTCTGCGAGACTGTCGGCAAGAGGTCCGTACAGGGAAGAATTTGTATATCCCTGTGTGCCGAGACAGGACCATTTGATCAGATCTTTGGAACTTGCCTGTGCAAGATGAGAACCAAAGACATAGTAAGTGCCATCCTTGTCTTTAAAGATGGAAGGATCGTGGACGGAAACACCGGTAAGGCTCGTCTGGCTGCTGGCACCCATTTTTGTTACGGCTTTCGTTTCTGGTTCCGCAGTATCTGATTTTTTGGAAGAACTGTTCTTAGCTGTTGTAGTTTCTTCTTTGCTGTCACTGCCGGAAGAGCTGCATCCGGTCAGAGCCAGTACGCCGGCTATGCCGGCGCATAATAACATGCTCTGAAATCGTTTCATAAAATCACTCCATTTCGTTTATTTTGTCTTTATGCGTAATACAGTTACAGAATATTTTGGAACTGTATAATTGAACTGGTTTGTAATACCGCTCAATTCATCACTAACCAAGGTAACAACCTCTGTCTGACCAAGAATATTATCATTGTCAGGGCTTGTTCCGGCAACCACATCTCTTGCAGCGGTATCGCCGAGAGAAGAAGCTCCCTTGATATCAATGGCAAAAGTCTTTTCATATCCGGTTACATTAACCATCTTAATAATGATATCGCCGGTATCATCTGTACTTACTACCTGATAGCTTTCTGCAGTGGCAGTTTCCGGAAGGTCATAGTCTACATAAAGTTCATCATCAATATAGCATTTGATATTTGTGTCAGTAACCACTACTTTTAATTTATAAGTTGTATTTGTTTTTATGTTACAGTCTTTGATTGTACCGGAGAGCTGGCCGGATTTTCCGCCGTCAGCAACCTGCTGCAGACAGGAAAGTGTGTTGCCCCATCCACCGATGTTCCAGAAGTAATTATTTTTTGCATTTTTGACAGAGATCGGAATAAGGAATCCTTCTTCGCCGCCTGTTTTTGTAGCTTCAACGGTATAGGTGTAATTTGTCCAGGAAGTATCGCCGAAATAAGCGGCAGTACCGGTAGTTTCGTAGCTTGAAGTATTGGTTGAAGCATTTGCCTGTACCAGTTTACCGTCTTTGATGCTCCAGTTTCCGTCGGAAACTTTCTGCCAGTTATTTTTGAAACTGTCAGAATCTGAGAAATCATCTTCTGCCAGGACTTTATCGCTGTCATTATCAGTTACTTTGACATTTTCAAATGTTGCAGAGGTATTCCATGTACCGACACCGACTTTTCCGGAGAAAGGAGTCTGTTCGATTTCAGCACCGTTTAATTCGGAACTGAGAAGGGAAGTACCGGCATTTTTGGAGAATATCTGCTGTACATAATAGTTAACGGAATTTGTTGATGTATGGTTATTAAACCAGATTAAATCCGGAGCCCAGTGGGTTGCAGTCAGATTACCGAATAATGGTGCATAGGCAGCCATTTTTACAATATCACCATTGCGTTCCAGACCGGTCATATAAGCAGCCTCGGAAAGGGCGGCCTTTAAGGTGTTGGAACGTGCTGCATATTCTCCGAGGAATACATTGATGCCGCCACCGAATTTGGTAGTGGTCATGGAAGCAGTATCCCTGCTGTAATTCTTTTCATCATAATAATCAGCATGATCCAGGAACCAAGATGGATCGTTATAGTAATGATGATCGATTGCACCGGCAAAATCATTGATTGTTTTGTCCGGATGGGCTTTCAGCCAGTCGGAAGCTTCATCATAGGCATACATATAGTCGGCACCGCTGTCACCGTCATCTACACCGGCAGAGAACATCAGTTCAATATCTCCGTATAATTCCGGGTTGGAGGATTTGGCGGCATCAAATGCATCTACAAAAGCTTCATAATGTTTGAAGAAATTATCGCCCCACTGTTCGTTTCCAATACCGATGTATTTCAGTTCAAACGGAGCTTCATGTCCCATCGCAACACGGACAGCACCCCATTTGGTAGAAGCATCACCACGGCAGAATTCAACAAGATCAAGTGCATCCTGGATATACTGCTGGAATTCTGCAGTTCCTACGTCAGGACCGGATCCGTTGGACTGTCCCATGCAGGCAAGACCACAGTTGATAACAGGAACACCGATAGCACCGATATCTTCTGCAAGCTGGAAATATTCATAGAATCCAAGGCCGTAGGACATGAAAGACGGATACTTGTCATCGGTGGCACGTTCGTCCGTCCAGATGTTCTGATCCTGTTTTCTTGCGGCAACATCACCGTAAGTATTGTTAAAGAATAAAGGTTCGCCGTCAGATCCGACACCAATGGAATGTTTCCAGTTATAAGATTTGTCAAGGGAAACACCTTCGATTACGCATCCGCCAGGGAAACGAAGGAAGGATGGCTCTAAAGCTTCCAGTTTCTCGGCAAGATCTTTCCGCAGACCATTTTCACGGCTCTTATATGTATTTTCCGGGAAAAGGGAGACCATGTCAATCGCTGCTTTTCCAGTGCCCATGGTTACCTGGAGTTTTACATTCTTGTCAGCTGTAGCAGAAGGAGTAAGTGTCAGCTCGTATTTTTTCCAGTCTGCCGTGATCGCAGGAATACTTCCTTCAGCTAGGGTTTCTGTGCCGTTTGTGATGGCAACCTGCAATGCTCCGGTATATCCGTCCATGCCTTTTGCATAGATGGAGAATTTGTAATTTTCACCCTGTGTAACAGCCATGCCGTCCAGCCAGCCGGAGTTTGCAATACCGGCTGCTTCGGAAGAAGCATTTTCCATTACCAGATAGTTTGGATTATTCTCATTCAGGCATCCGGCAGTATCACCCTTGATTACGGTATTTGTTATTGTACCGACATCTGACCAGGCATGATTTTCGTTATCCGATGCAAGGTTCGTAAATTCAAAAGAACGGTTCTGTACGAGTTCCGCATATAAACCGCCGTCAGCGGCAAAATTAATATCCTCGATAAAAATACCATAGAGTAATTCACTGATATCATGAACCTTGATGGAAGAGTCAATATTTAAGGTATAATTGCTCTTTTCCGTATCGTAGGAAGTCAGCTCTCCTGCAGTTCCATAGACCTGAGCCTTTGTTTCCGTTTCCTGTTCCGTTTTGTCTGTGTTTTTGTTCTGTGCTACTTTCTTTGTTGTTTCCTCTGTACTGTCTTTCTTGTCTGACTGGGAGCAGCCGGTCATCGCAAGTACGGACATACATAAGGCAATACTTAACAACTTCGCCTCTTTTTTTCGCATAAAATCCCTCCTGTAGTTGCCTGTTTTGATATTTTTGGTTATAATAGAGAAAAGCAGAAAATATCAAACAGAATATTAGCTTAATATTTATATTATAGCAGTTATGTGGGATAAGTCTATGATATTAGCTGTTATAAATTTGATTTTTTCTGCGATTTGAAATAAATCAAAGGAGAAAGTCTATGATTCGTGTAAAAGCAATCGGTTATCAGTTTCGGAATCCATTAGGGGTGGATATGAACCGGATGCATGGTTCGGGGGATTATTTGTTTCTGTTTTTCAGAAGTCCGACGGAAGTTATGATTGACGGTGAATATCGGAAAATTACAGAGCCGTCATTTTTTCTCTATCCGAAGGGAAAGGCACAGATATACCGGAGCATCGGGATGGATTTTGTAAATGACTGGATGCATTTTGAGATAGAGCCGTATAACCAGTTTTTTGAGCGGTTGGAAATTCCGTTTGAGACACCGGTCGTTCTGACAGATAATAAGGTCATTACGGATATGCTGGCTGATTTGTATGTGGAATATTTTAATGTGGGGGAACAGCATAATTATATTATGGATAAAAAGGCGAGTGTCTTATTTCACAAGTTCAGCGATATGTACCGGATCACCATGAATGGAAGTGCGACCACAAACAAACATCTAAAAGAACTGACGGAAATCAGAAGAAAAATACATAATTATGAATTTATTCCAGATGGGGCAGAGCAGGTGGCAGAGATGCTGAATATAAGCACTTCACACTGCCAGCATATTTATAAAGAATTTTTCGGGATATCAATTCATCAGGATATGATCAGGGGAAGAATAGAACATGCCGCGGCACTGATTCAGACAACGGATATGTCAATATCTGAAATAGCGGCGGCATGTGGTTATGAAAATCTGGAACATTTTTCCAGACAGTTTAAAAAGGTAAAGGGATGTGCACCGAAGCAGTATAGGCAGCACTGACCACACTCTGCAGGTTGCGGAATAATACATCCGCTTTCTGACCGACAGGAATTCCGTTAATTCGTTCGGCACGCTGGCAGATTCTGCTGGTGCTGCTTAAGATTACTTCATCCGCTTCAAAGAGCATATCCGTGGAAAAAGCGGTTTCTTCCACGGTAATTAACAGCTTATGGCAGGCACGGATCAGATTGTAACGACCGATTCCGGGAAGAACATGCTCCCCTGCCGGAGCTGTATACAAGGTTTTTCCTTTTAAAATATGGATATTGCTGTGGGAACATTCCGTAACCATACCGTCCTTGACAAAGATAGCTTCATCACAGTCTGCAAGACGTGCCTGTTCCGCAGCAAGGACATTCGGCAGCAGATTCAGGGTCTTAATATTACAGAACCCATGTCTGCGGTCTTCGGTTGTAATCAGATGCAACTTCTTCTTTAAATCAGGAAAAAAGCCTTCTGTAACCGTAATCCACAGGTTCGGTGTGCCTTCCGGGAAAGTATGCATCCGCCGGGCAGTGCCTCTGGTCAGCTGCCAGTAGAGGAACTTTGTGTCATATTCTGAACGGAGTGTCACTTCTTTTAATAATTGTTTCAATTCTTTTTTTTCAAAAGGAACCGTCATGGATATTGCGGCGGCTCCTCTGAAAAAACGATCGATATGCTTATCTAAATCAGGAAAATTATCCTGTGGAACAAGTGCTGTTTCATAAATGCCGTCACCGAAATAGCCGGCACGGTCATTCATGGGAACAGTCATCTCATCCAAATTCCCTATAGTTCCATTGTAATACCCGATGTCTTTCATTGTAGTGTAAATCCTTTCTTAAATTTTAGAGGAAGAAAATAAGTGTGTCAATCAGAAATACCGGTATCAGGCAGCAGACTGACCAGAACAAATAACCAAAGAAAGAAGGCATTTTGATATTATTTTCTTCTGCTATTGATTTAATCATGAAATTTGGTGCATTTCCAATGTAGGTATTCGCACCCATAAATACGGCACCACAGGAAATAGCCATAAGCATTGTCTGGGGAATCATAACTGAACCGATGGCTTCATTTGTGGCATGCAGGGAAACTGCGGTTTCAAAAAATACGAGATAAGTAGGTGTATTATCAAGGAAACTGGATAAAGCACCGGTTGCCCAGAACATTTGCCAGTTCTTAGTGATTCCCAGTTCACTTCCTCTTGCTGAGAGAATTAAAAGTGCAGGAATCATAGTAATAAAGATACCGATGAATAATACGGCAACTTCCTGAATTGCACCCCAGGAAAAGTTATTGGCAGTACGCACTTCCTTCTTTGTTGTTTTGAAGGACAGAAATGCAGACAGAAGAATGATGGCCATTTCAATCATTGTTGCAAAGGTAAGTGTTACCTCACCTTCGATTTTAATTCCGTTTCCAAAGAAAGCATTGATATTTGCAAGAGATCCGCTTAAGATAACGGCACCGACAATGCAGAGAAGGAAAATCAGGTTATGTGCACCTTCCAGACCGATTTTCTCAGTTTTTTCAGAAGCCTTCGGCTTCGCACCATCTGAGAGGTCCTTCTTATAGGCTCTTGAATCAATGATGAAGTACAGTGCAAGAAGCAGTACCACATTTAGCAGGAATACCGGCAATAAATGGAAACTCCATGTGAATGGAACACCATGCATGAATCCCATTAAAAGCGGAGGATCGCCGACCGGTGTCAAGCATCCGCCGATATTTGAAACAAGGAAGATGAAAAATACCATTGTGTGTACTTTCCGTTTTCTCCAGCTGTTTGCACGAATCACAGGTCTGATTAATAACATACTTGCTCCGGTAGTACCAACCCAGCTTGACAGCAGAGTGCCGATCAGGAGCAAAAGTACATTGATTTTCGGTGTGCCGGCTAAGGTCCCGCGGATCCGTATGTTTCCTGCTACGCAGAAAAGACCAAATAAAAGAACAATAAATGAAATATAATCCCCAAGGATTACTTCAAGAAAATGATTTAGTGCTGTTCCGACTCCGTTTCCGATTGCAAAAGGAACCAGAAAGAGTAAAGACCAGAATAAAACTGCAGCACCTTTAAATTTTTCCCACCATGCACCATTTACCAATGGGCAGATAGCGATGGAAAGCAGCATACCGGCAAATGGAATACAGTATGCAAAAGAAAGAGTTGAACCCAGACTTTCCATTTTTAAAATCCTCCTAAGTATTTTTCTTATTGATACAGGAAATCTTCTTTCCTATGTGAATGCATTAGATGATTTTATCATATTTCCAAAGTTCATTCAAGATGAATAGGAAATTTTTCCACCGCCAACGACATAATCCCCCTGATAAAATACGGCAGCCTGACCCGAAGTGATGGCACGCTGCGGTTCATCAAAAATGATATGTGCTTTGTCTTTGTCCGGGATAATCGTAGCTTCGGCGGCCTTGTGGGAATAGCGGATTTTAACCTGGGCACGGAAGCTTTCTTCAAAATGATCCTGCAGAATCCAGTTGATTTCTTTTACATCCATTTCTGTCTGGAATAATTCCTCATTGGAACAGAGAATTACCTGATTCTTTTCCAAATTCTTTTCCTTGACATAGAGCGGGGCAGGAAGGGAAAGACCGAGTCCCTTTCGCTGACCGATGGTATAGTGGATAATGCCCTTGTGACGGCCGAGAACATGACCGGCGGTATCGACAAAATCCCCTTCCGGATATTTTCTGTGGGTTGTTTTCTCAATGAAAGCTGCATAGTCACCGTCCGGGACAAAACAGATGTCCTGACTGTCATGCTTGTGGGCATTCAGCAGGCCGTTTTCCTCGGCAATCTGCCGAGTTTCTGTTTTTTCCAGTGTACCGAGAGGAAACAGGGTATGGGCAAGCTGCTCCTGTGTCAGGGAATACAGGACATAGCTCTGATCCTTCCGTGGATCTGCCGCTTTCTTCAGCAGAAATCGTCCATCTTTTTCCTCGATATCTGCATAATGTCCGGTTACGACATAGTCACAGCCAAGCTCCAAGGCCCTGTGGTAAAGCTCCCGGAACTTCAGGTAGCGGTTGCAGTCGATGCATGGGTTTGGAGTTTCACAGTTCTCATACGCATCAATGAAGCGGTCAATGACCTGTGTCTTAAAATCAGCCTTGAAATTAAATACATAATACGGAAATCCCAGTATATGGGCTACATTCCGGGCATCTTCCACATCGCTTAAAGAACAGCAGGTTTTTTCCTGGGTTTCATGGATATCTTCATTATCGTATAGTTTCATGGTAACACCAATGATATCATAGCCTTTCTGCTGCATCAGACAGGCAGCAACACTGCTGTCAACCCCGCCGCTCATGGCAATTAAAGCTTTTTTCATAAAAGTTTTCCCCTTTCATATATAACATGAGCCACCATAAAACTATGGTGACTCATGTATAAGGTTGATATTATGTTCATTTAATAATGCAATATGTGCATTGATTAGATAATGTAATAATACAGCAAATGTCAACAAATGTCAATAGAATAATGGTGGAAAAATCAAGACATTTTATTTTAAAGAATTCTATCCGTAAAACTTGACAAAATGCCCAAAACCATGCAAACTATAGGGAGTGTGTCCGGACAGGAAAGAAGTATCGGCGGATAAATAGATGGCCGGATGAAATATGGATGAAAATTATCAATAAAATGCCATCATTATACAGAAAGAAGGAAGAAAAACATGAGTTTAGCAGTAGTAACGTTAAAAAAAGGGGAAGGAAGAACAATAAAAGCAGGCGGAATGTGGATTTTTGACAATGAAATTGCCTCTGTTATGGGAACTTTTGAGAATGGAGATATTGTTCTGGTGCATGACCACAACGGGTATCCGATGGGACGTGGATTTATTAATACTAATTCCAAAATCCGCATCCGTCTGATGACAAGAAACATTGACCAGGAAATAGATGATGAATTTCTGCTCATGCGGGTAAAAAATGCGTGGGAGTACCGGAAAAATGTAGTGGATACCGGAAGCTGCCGTATGATTTTCGGGGAAGCTGATTTTCTTCCGGGTATTGTGATAGACAAATTTGAAGATGTGCTTGTAGTGGAATCTCTCGCACTTGGAATCGACCGGTTTAAACTGCAAATCGTGGAAGCCTGCAAGAAAGTGCTGGCAGAATCCGGCATTACGGTGCGTGGCGTATATGAGCGAAGTGATGCCAAAGTACGTTTAAACGAAGGCATGGAGAGAATCAAGGGATTTATCGGGGATGAATTTGACACCAAAGTACAGATTGTGGAAAATGGTGTCAAATACTATGTCGATGTAAAGGATGGACAGAAAACAGGATTCTTCCTGGATCAGAAATATAACCGTCAGGCAATTCAGAAATTATGTAAGGGAAAGAAAGTCCTTGACTGTTTTACCCACACAGGTTCATTTGCTTTAAATGCGGGTATTGCCGGGGCAGAAAGCGTTCTTGGTGTGGATGCCTCCGACCTCGGAGTACATCAGGCAGAAGAAAATGCGAGATTAAACGGTCTGGAGGACAGAGTAAAATTTACCTGCCGTGATGTGTTTGAACTGCTTCCTGAATTAGAGGAAAAAGGAGAAAAATTTGATGTGGTCATCTTGGATCCGCCGGCATTCACAAAATCAAGAAGTTCTGTGAAAAATGCAACAAAGGGATATAAGGAAATCAATATGAGAGGCATGAAACTCTTAAAAGATGGCGGATTTCTGGCAACCTGCTCCTGTTCCCATTTCATGGACTACGAATTATTTACCGAGACAATCAACAGAGCAGCAAAAGACGTGCATAAAAGACTCCGCCAGGTCGAATACCGCACACAGGCACCAGACCATCCGATTCTCTGGGCGGCAGATGAATCCTATTACCTGAAGTTCTATATCTTTCAGGTATGCGATGATAAATAGGAAGGAAAACAAGAATGAAAAAAATCACATTAAATCTGGAACAGATAAAAAATAAAGAAGAATTGTATGCAATTCTGAAAAAAAAGATGCAGCTCAAAGCAGATAATCTGGACGGAATGTATCAGTATCTTACTGCAACGGCAGATCCTATGACACTTACCATGACAGGTGTTGGCACATTTAAAAATGAAATGGGAAATTATGCCGGAAGTTTTTTAAAGATTGTGGACAAGGCGCAAAAGAGAAATCCGCAGCTGAAAGTCCGCCTGGTATATGCCGTTTCTGAGAAGAAACATATCAATGCACAGGAGAAAGCATCTGGTCAGGAAAAGGATGCACAGGATAAGAAAACTTCTGCGAAACAGAAAAAAGAAGGATGTCCTTATGCAAAAAAATGTGGCGGATGCAATGGCCAGATACAAAGTTACAGTCAGGAGCTGGAAGAAAAAAAGGGATGGCTGGATCAGGTTCTGGGACCGCTTGGAAATGTTGATGAAATTTTGCCAATGCAGAATCCATTGCATTACAGACATAAAGTACATGCGGTATTTTCTCATGATAAGAGAGGAAATATTCTTGCCGGTGTTTATGAGGAAAAGAGCCACAGAGTGGTAAATATCGAAAACTGCAGGATTGAAAATGAGGAAGCCGGAAAAGTAATCCGCACCATAAAGGAGATGTGCCGGAAATATCGCATAAAATCTTACGATGAAGATACCGGCATGGGATTCCTCCGCCATGTGCTGATTCGCAGCAGTTATAAAACAGGCGAAATGCTCGTTGTACTTGTAACTGGAAATGTTATTTTCCCGGCGAAGAAACAATTTGTGAAAGATTTAACAAATAAATATCCAAAGATAGCTTCCATCGTAATGAATATAAATGACAGGAAAACCAGTATGGTCCTCGGTGACAGGGAAATTACGTTATATGGCAAAGGATATATTGAAGATGAATTATGTGGCAGGAAATTCCGCATTTCACCGAAATCTTTTTATCAGGTAAATCCGGAACAGACAGAGAAACTCTATCAGATGGCGATAGAATGTGCAGGCCTTACCGGAACAGAACGCGTCGTAGATGCATACTGTGGAACCGGTACGATAGGAATTGTCGCGGCGAAACAGGCAGGCTCTGTCATTGGTGTGGAATTAAACAGGGATGCTGTGCGTGATGCCAGGGTAAATGCAAAACTCAATCAGACAGATAATATCAGTTTTGTCCAGGGCGATGCGACAAGATTCATGGCTCAGATGGCAGCAGACGGCGAAAAAGCAGATGTGGTATTCCTTGATCCGCCGAGATCCGGCAGTACTGAAGAATGTCTCGATGCTATTGATAAACTGTCTCCGCAGAAAGTAGTCTATATCAGCTGCAACCCGGAAACACTGGCAAGGGACGTACTCTTCCTTATGAAGAAACAGTATCGGATGACTGCGTGTAAACCGGTAGATTTATTCCCATGGACACGGCATTGTGAGGTGATCGCCTGTTTGGAGAGGGGATAAGGATGATAATTAATGAGGATAATGGAGGAAGAAAAATGGTTGATACCAAAAAGGAACAGGAACGCGATGAATTGCACCGGGCAATATGGGCGATTGCAGATGAACTGCGCGGAGCAGTCGATGGTTGGGATTTCAAAAATTATGTTCTTGGCACGATGTTTTATCGGTATATTTCCGAAAACCTGTGTAGTTACATAAATAGTGGTGAGGTCGATGCAGGTAACACTGATTTTGACTTTGCAAAAATGTTGGATGAGGAAGCAGAAGAAGCAAGAGAAGGACTGGTAGAGGAAAAAGGATTTTTTATCCTTCCGAGCGAGTTATTCTGCAATGTTCGTGCCAATGCTGCGAATGATGAAAACTTAAATGAAACACTGGAAAGTGTATTTCGTCACATTGAGGAATCAGCGAAAGGAAGCGAGGCAGAGAATGATTTTGCTGGATTGTTTGATGATTATGATGTAAACAGCAATAAACTGGGTTCTACGATTGCAAAGCGTAATGAAAAACTTGTAAAGCTGCTGAATGGTGTAGGTGAAATGAATCTGGGAGATGTCAGGGACCATTCCATTGATGCCTTTGGTGATGCGTATGAGTACCTTATGACCATGTACGCATCGAATGCAGGAAAATCCGGTGGAGAGTTTTTTACTCCGGCAGATGTGTCCGAACTGCTCACACGCCTTGGAACAGTAGGAAAAACAGAAATCAATAAAGTATATGATCCGGCTTGTGGTTCGGGTTCATTGCTTCTGAAGGCTGAGAAAATTCTTGGTAAGGATGCTATCCGTAATGGTTTTTATGGACAGGAGATTAATATCACAACCTACAATCTGTGTCGTATTAATATGTTTCTACATGATGTGGGATTTGATAAATTTAATATAGCCTGTGAAGATACATTGCTCAGTCCGCAACACTGGGATGATGAACCATTTGAGTTGATTGTATCTAATCCACCGTATTCCATCAAGTGGGCAGGGGACGAAAATTCGCTGCTTATTAATGACCCTCGTTTTGCTCCGGCTGGAGTTCTGGCACCGAAGAGTAAGGCTGACATGGCATTTATCATGCACAGCCTGACATGGCTTGCATCTAACGGAACTGCTGCCATTGTATGTTTTCCAGGAATCATGTACCGTGGTGGTGCAGAGCAGAAAATCCGTAAATATCTGGTAGACAATAACTACATTGACTGTATTATTCAGTTGCCGGGTAATCTGTTCTTTGGAACTTCGATTGCAACCTGTATCTTGGTAATGAAAAAGAACAAGGAGGACAACAAGACCTTGTTTATTGATGCCACAAGTGAGTGTGTAAAGGTTACTAACAATAATAAGCTGACACCAGAGAACATCAACCGGATCGTAGATGTGTTTGTTAAGCGTGAAGAAGTGGAGCATTTTGCGCATCTGGCTAGCTATGAAGAAGTATCTGGCAATGATTATAATTTGTCTGTATCCACTTATATCGAAGCCGAAGATACCAGAGAGAAAATAGACATTGTGAAATTGAATGCAGAAATTAAGGAAATTGTTGCCCGTGAGCAGGTACTCCGTGATGAGATTGATAAGATCATTGCAGAAATTGAGGTGGGTGTATGAAAAAAGAAAAGCAGGATGTCAGTATTATTCGCTCATCCGCAGCAGAATATCTTACATTCATCACTGCTACCGGCAAAAGTGATGTGAATGCTATATATTTTGATGAAAACGTGTGGCTGACGCAAAAGATGATGGGAATTTTGTATAATGTGGAAACACATACGATCAACTATCACTTAAAAAAAATTTTTGCAGATGGTGAAATTGATGAAGGTTCAGTTATTCGAAAATTTCGAATAACTGCCGCAGACGGCAAAAGCTATAATACCAATCACTATAATCTGAGTGCCATTATTGCGGTAGGCAACAAGGTGGATTCGCCTCGTGCAGTGCAGTTTAGAAAATGGGCAAATCATATTATTGAAGAATTTACCGTGAAGGGCTTTACAATGGATGATGAGCGTCTGAAAAACGGAGGAACGATACTGACGAAAGATTATTTCAAAGAGCAGTTAGAGCGTATTCGTGAGATTCGGCTTTCGGAGCGGCATTTTTATCAAAAGATTACAGATATCTATGCCACCAGTATTGACTATGATGCGAAGTCGCAAACGACAAGGATGTTTTTCGCAAGAGTGCAGAATCAGCTTCATTGGGCGATTCATGGTGAAACAGCGGCAGAAACCATCTATCATCGTGCGGATAGTACAAAGGAACATATGGGACTAACCACATGGAAGGATGCACCGAATGGCAAAATCCAGAAATTCGATGTGGTAGTTGCAAAAAATTATCTGACTAGGGAAGAACTCTCAGCAATGGCGAGAATCGTCAATGCCTATTTGGATTTGGCAGAGTTGAGAGCCGAGGAAGAAGTTCCTATGACTATGGAGGACTGGGCGGAGCAGTTTGAGGGGGTTCTTAGGTTGAGCAGGAAAGAAATTTTGACCAATGCAGGTTCTATTTCTGCAAAGATTGCCGAACAGCATGCACTGAGCGAGTTTGAGAAATATCGTATCCGCCAGGATCGGCTGTATCAGAGTGATTTTGATAGGGTATTGTTGGGAGAAACAGAAGCTGTGGGAATAACGGATGGCGAATCATTGGCTGAAGCAAACAATTCAGAACCGGAGGAAGGCGGTGAGGATGCATGAGCAGATTGGATGAGTTGATAAAGGAATTGTGTCCGAATGGGGTTGAATATAAGAAGCTTGGAGAAATTGCCACAATCTCACGAGGTGGTAATTTTCAGAAAAAAGATTTCTGTGATAGTGGAGTTCCATGTATTCATTATGGACAAATATATACAAAGTATGGTCTGTTTGCAGATAAAACAATTACCTTTATTACTGAAGAACGAGCAAAAAAACAAAAATTTGCTAAAATGAATGATATAGTAATGGCTGTGACCAGCGAAAATATAGAAGACGTTTGTAAATGTCTTGCATGGTTAGGAAATGAAGATGTGGCGGTAAGCGGTCATTCTGCGATTATCAGTCATAATCAAAATCCTAAGTATTTAGTGTATTATTTTCACTCACAAATGTTTTTTGCTCAAAAAAGAAAGCTTGCACATGGTACGAAAGTAATTGAAGTAACACCAGATACTTTAAAAAGCATTAAGCTTCCTGTACCTCCTCTGGAGGTACAACATGAAATAGTCCATATTTTGGATTCCTTCACATTACTTACAGATGAACTTACAACAAAGCTTACAGCCGAGCTAACAGCTCGGAAGAAACAATACGAATTTTACAGAGATAAATTACTTACATTTGATACTGCAATCAAACACGTTCGTTTGGGCGATATATGCTCTGTTATTACTAAAGGTACAACGCCTAAAAATTATACCAAAACAGGGGTATCTTTTGTAAAAACAGAAGCATTTGATGGAACGAAGATTATTTCAGATAAGCTGTCTTATGTGGATGAAGAAACGCATACCACATTTTTGAGAAGATCTATGTTGGAAGAAAATGATATCCTTATTACTATTGCAGGAGCAACAATTGGGAAATGCGTAATAGTTCCTAAAGAAATTTTACCTGCAAATACAAATCAAGCTCTTGCAATCATTAGGCTTGCAAAAGGCAACTGTCCAAAATATGTAATGTATTTATTGCAAGCTGATTTGATGAAGCAATATATGCAAAAAAATATCAAGGGTTCCGCACAACCGAATTTAAATTTGAAACAGCTGAATGATTTTATTATTCCACTTCCACCTTTGAATGTACAAAAACGTTTGGTTCGAGTATTAGACGATTTTGAAGCCATCTGCACTGACCTGAATATTGGATTGCCAGCCGAAATTGAGGCACGTCAAAAACAATATGAATATTATCGTGATTTGCTCTTGACATTTGCTGAAACAGGAAGCACAATTTTAACAGACAGACAGACAGACAGACAGACAGACAGACAGACAGACAGACAGACAGACA
>OGJI01000406.1_pt1 | contig 57310 bp, 60 predicted proteins | sample 1572031 | NCBI WGS metagenome assembly OGJI01 (sample SAMEA2582119, study PRJEB24529) | metagenome | biome: Human gut stool | place: China | collected 2011
CGTACTCAACGTGAGCTGTAGAGATTGTGATACCTCTTTCTCTTTCTTCTGGAGCTTTATCGATGTTTTCGAAATCTGTTGCACTGTTACCAGCAACTCTGTCAGCTAATACCTTTGTGATAGCAGCTGTTAAAGTAGTTTTACCATGATCAACGTGACCAATAGTACCAATATTACAATGTGGTTTGCTTCTTTCAAACTTTTCCTTAGCCATTTTTAAATTGACCTCCTTAAATTTTAATTCATTTATAGCGGGGGATGGGTGCAGTCCCATCCTCCATATATACGGCTATTATGATTATATTTCATAATAGAAATATTTTCAAGCCTTTTTTACATTTTACGGGCATAAATTGAAATTATTTTGCCTTTGATGCAATAATCTTATCCTGAACTGACTTAGGTGCCTGCTCATATTTCTCAAAGAACATTGAGTAGTTACCACGTCCCTGTGTCTTAGAACGAAGATCTGTTGCATATCCGAACATTTCTGAAAGTGGAACGAATGCTTTGATCATCTTACCACCGCTGATATCGTCCATACCTTCGATACGTCCTCTACGGGCATTAATATCACCGATTACATCACCCATGTATTCTTCCGGCATAGTAACTTCTACCTTCATGATAGGCTCAAGAATAGTAGCAGCTGCCTTAGCCATAGCTTCCTTGAATGCCATAGAACCGGCAATGTGGAATGCCATTTCTGATGAATCGACTTCATGGTAAGAACCATCGTATACAGTTGCGTGTACACCTACTACCGGGAATCCTGCAAGGATACCTGACTGTGTAGCTTCTTCGATACCTTCGCCTACTGCTGGGATATATTCCTTAGGAATAGCACCACCGACAACTTCTGAATCAAACTTGAATAATTCATCACCGTTTGCATCCATAGGCTCGAAACGAACTTTACAGTGACCATACTGACCACGACCACCTGACTGTTTTGCATACTTGCTGTCTACTTCTACAGTCTTTGTGATACATTCTCTGTATGCAACCTGAGGAGCACCAACATTAGCTTCTACCTTGAACTCACGAAGAAGTCTGTCAACGATGATATCAAGATGAAGTTCGCCCATTCCGGCGATGATTGTCTGTCCTGTTTCTGCATCTGTATGAGCTCTGAATGTAGGATCTTCTTCAGCAAGCTTTGCTAAAGCTTCACCCATCTTGCCCTGAGCATCTTTTGTCTTAGGTTCAATAGCAAGCTCGATAACTGGTTCTGGGAATTCCATGGACTCTAAGATAACCGGATGCTGTTCATCACAGATTGTATCACCTGTAATAGTAAATTTAAGACCTACTGCAGCAGCGATATCACCTGAGTAAACTTTATCGATTTCTTTTCTGTTATTTGCGTGCATCTGAAGGATACGACCTACACGTTCCTTCTTATTCTTGTTTGCATTTAATACATAAGAACCTGCGTTCAATGTACCTGAGTAAACTCTGAAGAATGCTAACTTACCTACGAATGGGTCAGTCATAATCTTGAATGCAAGTGCTGAGAATGGTTCTTCATCAGAAGACTTTCTCTCAACTTCATTGCCATCTTCATCAACACCCTTGATGTCAGGAATATCTGTAGGAGCCGGCATATATTCTACAACTGCATCCAGAAGTTTCTGAACACCTTTGTTCTTATATGCTGTACCGCAAAGACAAGGAATTGCATCACCTGCAATTGTTCCTTTTCTTAATGCAGCCTTAAGTTCCGCAACGGTAATTCCTTCTTCACCTTCTTCAAGGTATTTCTCCATTAAGTCCTCATCTAATTCAACACACTGTTCAATCAGTTTGCTGTGATACTCTTCAGCCTGATCCTTTAAATCTGCAGGGATTTCACCAACCTGGATATCATCACCCTTATCACCATTGAATACATAAGCCTGCATTTCAAATAAGTCAATGATTCCCTGGAAGCTGTCTTCCTTACCGATAGGAATCTGAACAAGAACCGGGTTCTTTCCAAGCTTTGTAATAAGCTGGTTACATGAACCAAAGAAATCTGCTCCAAGCTTATCCATCTTATTCATGAATGCCATACGAGGAACATTGTATGTGTCAGCCTGACGCCATACATTTTCTGACTGTGGTTCAACACCGTTCTGTGCATCGAATACACCTACAGCACCATCAAGAACTCTAAGGGAACGCTCAACTTCTACAGTGAAGTCAACGTGTCCAGGAGTATCAATGATGTTGATACGATATGCCGGTGCACCTGCCATTGGCTTACCTTCTTTTTCAGGTGTCCAGTGACATGTTGTTGCTGCTGAAGTAATTGTGATACCTCTTTCCTGCTCCTGAGCCATCCAGTCCATGGTAGCAGTACCTTCATGAGTATCACCGATTTTGTGATTAACACCAGTATAGTATAAGATACGCTCTGTTAATGTTGTTTTACCAGCATCGATGTGAGCCATAATACCAATATTTCTGGTTCTCTCTAACGGATATTCTCTTCCAGCCATAGCTTTTCTCCTTTACTAGAATCTATAGTGTGCAAATGCCTTGTTAGCTTCTGCCATCTTATGCATGTCTTCTTTTCTCTTAACAGCTGCACCAGTGTTGTTAGCAGCATCAAGGATTTCATTTGCTAATCTTTCTTCCATGGTCTTTTCGCCTCTCTTACGAGAAAACATTGTTAACCAACGAAGACCTAAAGCCTGCCTTCTGTCTGCTCTTACCTCGATAGGTACCTGATATGTGGCACCACCGATACGTCTTGCCTTTACTTCAAGTACTGGCATTACGTTGTTCATAGCTTCTTCGAATACTTCTAATGCCGGTTTTCCAGCTTTTTCTTCTACTCTGCTGAATGCTCCATATACGATCTTCTGAGCTACTCCTCTCTTACCATCAAGCATGATGTTGTTGATGAGTTTTGTAACTACCTTGTTGTTGTATAATGGATCTGCTAATACTTCTCTTTTCTGAGTATGTCCTTTACGTGGCACGGTTCTTCCCTCCTTAATAAATTTTAATTAAATCAACGGTACTCACTTTTGATTGTGTTCGTGCGGCTTTAAAAACACGTTCATAAATTTCAGTAAATCTATTCAACCATATTTTTAATCCGTCACTATGGGCAAGCCCAAAGGGCCTGTGCCGTCCTGCGGCATAACAGCTATGCTGTTACCTTTCATTCAACCTGTGATGAATTCCTATTTTCCAGCTTTTGGTCTCTTAGCGCCGTATTTAGAACGTGCCTGACGTCTCTTTGCAACACCTGCTGTATCAAGTGTACCTCTAACGATGTGGTATCTTGTACCTGGAAGGTCTTTTACTCTTCCTCCTCTAATAAGAACAACGCTATGCTCCTGAAGGTTGTGTCCTTCTCCTGGGATGTAGCTTGTTACTTCGATACCGTTAGAAAGACGAACTCTGGCAATTTTTCTAAGAGCTGAGTTAGGCTTCTTTGGAGTAGCTGTCTTAACTGCTGTACACACACCTCTCTTCTGTGGTGATGCTGTATCTGTAGCTTTCTTCTGTAAAGAGTTGTATCCCTTTAAGAGTGCTGGTGCAGTATACTTCTTTTCTGCAGTCTTTCTTCCTTTTCTTACTAACTGGTTAAATGTAGGCATTCTTTTTCACCTCCTGATTAAAAATATGGTAATTTTCTTTGTTACTCTGCTTGCATTTTCGCAAGCTTTTTAATTATACTTGTCCTTAAAATAATTGTCAAGGGTTTTTTTACAACTTTTAACTCGGAATATTCCAATCCAGCCCGCTATGATAGGATGCATTTCCGATCCGCCATGCAAGCAGATTCCAGACCTGTTTATCCCCCTTGAATTCATAGAGATAATCTTCCATCAGATATATGGACAGTGCAAAGTTTCCCGCTGCTTTCTCCATCATCTCCGGAAATGACGCATTGCTTACTTTTTCAGCTTTCCACGGATTCTTCCATTCGAGATGCCGCAGGTTCAGCGGATCTTCGCTAATCTCATGGTCGACTCCCGGAATCAGGCTGGCAAGATACGACTGTCCGACAAAATAATTCTCAACCGTTTCTATCGCCGTCTTTAATTTTCCAGAACACAATTTGAAGAAATGCTGTTCTTTCTGGATGGACAGAATCGCCAGATGGATGCCCCGCTTTGTAATCCTTGTTTCTTCATAGGTCCGGTGCATACTGTAATGCAGCATCCGGCATACCCGTTCGCGTTCCGTCGGATTAATCTTTATCTGACTGACCCTTGAAAATTCATACGGGGTAGTATCTCTCATAATCCGCAATAATGCAACATCGATGTCATTTTCAAACTGATAGTGCTTCTCCAGATAATCTTTCCGCTTATTCAGGTAGTCCGTCTGCCAGTAAACATACGGATGACATTCCCGATCCAGAAAATAATGGGTCAGAAATCCACACAGATATGCGATTTCCACACTATTCTTTCTTTCATCCAGTGATGCCACATACCCTATCATGTTCTTTAAAAATGTATCTGTTTTCTGTGTATGCATAACGGATCCGATATTTTTCCTCACTGCCACTACCTCTGTTGCATAGTAGAAGAAAATATCAGGTCCAAGCACTCCGAGAATGTATGCATTTTTTCTTTTTTTGATTGCTTCTTTTATTTTAGAGTCCGGTAATTTCTTATATGCTTTGATACCGAACAGATAATGTGTGTCATAACCCGGCATAAACTGCCCCCTTTCATTGGTAATCCTGATTAATGGTTACATTTCCTATCGGAACTTTTTCCCACAGGCTGTTATAAACCTTAATTTTGTATTTTTTTTGTACTTTATTATAATAACTGCCATCTATATCCAGTTCTTCCTGTGTATATCCCTGATTCATCAGATCTGTCACATACCACCGGGCATAATATATCTTTGTCAGAACAGTTATCATGTCCTCCTCTGTATATTGCAAATACTGCCGCTGGCTATCGGTCAGCTTATTCATCTCTTCCACTGCATTCTCCCTGATTTCCTGCTTCATGGCATCATCCAGGGTATATCCCGCCGTCAATGCCTCCTGATAATATACATTATCCCTGGTACAGGCATCTATTATAAGTTCCCGAATATGTGACCTGACATATTTCGGATGAAGATTCATATTCCAGTATGCTTCCATATTATTGCTGTTATATTCCTGTGCGGCTGCATTAACATTTGTTTCTGCCACCAGGATATAGTACGAAATTTCCTTTAACGTTACCTCATCATCGTCTACACGAATCACGGTCTTTCCCAATGAATCCGGATAAGAGAATGGTTTTTTCCCAAATCTGTCTTTGGTTATTAATACTACTGCCAGTATGCTTATCATAATGGCCAGTATACAAATAACAGTAATTGCATTATTCAGTTTTTCATGAGTTTTCCTTTTTTCCTTTACTGTTCTTTCTTTATTCATTTTCCCGATATCCTTCTCCTACTACTTTCTCTGCCAAAGTAACTATCATAAACACTTTTTCGTCTTCCTCCCGTATCATTTTTAATGCTGCCGGAAGAAGTCTTTTTCTCATAACACATATTATAACATTTTTTTCTCTGTCTGTATACCCTCCTCTTCCTTTCAGATAAGTAATGCCCATATCCATGTCTATAAGCCTGCGGCTGATTTTTTCTGCGGAATCACTCATGATAAATAACATTCTCGCACCCTGTCCGCCATATAATATCCTGTCCATGACCTGACCGGTAATAACCACACAAATGGCAGAATATATTGCATTTTCAATATTTCCAAAAACAAAGGCGGACAATGCCACTACTACCATGTCGACAAGAATAAATAACTTTCCCATCTCAAACTGCGGCATTCTCTTTCGTAATATTTTTGCAACAATATCTGTTCCCCCGGTTGTCCCGCCCTGCCTCAGAATAATTCCGAGACTTACGGCATCAAGTGTTCCTCCGCATACTGATGCCAGAAACATATCATGCAATGGTGCCGGAAATCCTTCAAAAAGATTTACAAAAATGGAATTTATGAAAATTGCAAACATTGTCCCATATAAAAATTCTTTTCCAAAAGACCGGACACCGGAAATGATTAAAGGAATATTCAAAATCAGAATAATCGTACCTGTTTTAATCCCTGTAAAATAGGAAATCATAATGGCAAGACCGGACGCACCACCTGGAGCCAGTTGGTTTGGTTTCAGAATCAATGCTACAGAAAAAGCATATAATACCGCACCGGCAAAAATAATCCCATATTTTTTTCTTTCTTTCCACATAAAAAACCTCCATAATTATATGCATAATTATTGGAGGTTTTTCTTATTTTAATCATTTTTTTCTTTTAAAAATACAAGCCAGTACATCATTGCAACAAATGCACCACCGACAATATTACCCAGTGTTACTGGTAAAAGATTTGATGCAAAAAAAGAGGACCAGCTCAGTTTATCGATCTGGGAAAGTGTAAGTCCGTATTTTTCCACGGCAGCTGCTACATATGCATCATTTCCTTTTGCAAATATGCCTGCCGGAATGAAATACATATTGGCAACGCAATGTTCATAACCGGATGTTACAAACAGCCAGATTGGAAAATATAATCCAATGATTTTGGACACCATATCTTTTCCTGCCCAGCTTACCCAGACTGCAAGGCACACCAAGATATTGCAGAAAACTGCCATAATAAATGCCGCCTTAAAATCCAGTGTGCATTTTGATAATGCAGTATTAATTGCATATGCACCCAGTGCACCTTTGTCCATTCCGAACTGTGTCGTCTGGCTGATACACCATGCAAGTCCCACACCGCCGATAAAATTCCCGATGTATACAATTACCCAGTTACGGAGCATTGCACTTATACGGATCTTTTTCTCAGCAACACCGATTAACATCAGTGAATTTCCGGTAAATAATTCTGCTCCCGCCATCAGAACCAGAATCAGACCGGTTCCGAAAAGAACACCGGAAAGCATTTTTGACATACCTGCCGCAGGTACGGAATATGCGGTTATACTTGCACCATTTCCGGCAAGCCCGATAAACAGGCCTGCCATAATTGCCAGCAGAAACTGCCGCCACCATACCATATTTGCCTTATTTTCGGCAACGGATATGGATGACTGTGCTATTTCTTTTGGAGTTAAAATACTTTTTTCCATTTCTTATCTATTCTTCAACAGTTTCTTCAACAGTTTCTTCAACGTTTTCCTCGACAGATATTTCTTCCGCATCTTCTTCCTCTGCGTCTGCTTCAGAAACTTCTACAGTTTCTGAAACTGTTTCTGTTGTTTCTTCTGCATCGGTATTCTGCTCTCCTGCGGATGCTTCTGTTTCATCGTCCTCTTCTTCCTCAACCTCTACGATTTTGTAATCTGTGCTGAGTTTTACATCACGATATCTGCCAAGACCTGTTCCGGCAGGAATTAACTTACCAATGATAACATTTTCCTTCAGACCGATCAGTGGATCTACCTTACCGTTAATAGCTGCTTCTGTAAGAACTTTTGTTGTTTCCTGGAAGGAAGCTGCGGAAAGGAATGAATTTGTGGCAAGGGATGCCTTTGTAATACCAAGCATTACCTGAACTCCCACTGCCGGTTTCTTACCTTCTGCCAACAATGCTTCATTTGTTTCGTTGAAGTCAAGAACATCAACGGATGTTCCCGGAAGATACTGTGAATCTCCTGCTTCTTCAATCTTAATCTTCTTAAGCATCTGTCTTACAATAACTTCGATATGCTTATCATTGATTTCTACACCCTGCATACGGTATACATCCTGAACACCGTGGAGCATGTAATCCTGAACAGCACGCAGACCTTTAATCTTTAACAGATCGTGTGGATTTACAGAACCTTCTGTCAATGCATCGCCGGCTTCCAGAATTGCACCATCCTGAATCTTGATTCGGGAACCGTAAGGAATGAGATATGCTTTCTCTTCGCCTGTTTCAAGGCTGCGGATTACTACTTCTCTCTTCTTCTTTGTATCAGTTACTTCAGCTTTTCCGCCAAACTCTGCGATGATTGCAAGTCCCTTTGGTTTTCTTGCTTCAAATAATTCTTCTACTCGAGGAAGACCCTGTGTGATATCTCCACCTGCCACACCACCGGTATGGAAGGTTCTCATGGTAAGCTGTGTACCCGGTTCACCGATGGACTGTGCAGCGATGATACCGACTGCTTCGCCGACCTGTACTGCCTGTCCGGTTGCCATGTTTGCACCATAACATTTTGCACAGATACCAAGCTTTGATTTACAGGAAAGAATTGTTCTGATCTTGACTTTTTCTCTTCCTGACTTCACTACGGCTGCTGCACGCTTCGGTGTAATCATATGATTTGCTTCTACAATAACGTTACCTTCTGCATCTTTTACGGTTTCTGCTGCATATCTGCCTGTAATTCTTTCTTCCAGACTTTCCAGTACACCGGAACCATTTGTAAATTCTGCTACTTCCATGTACGGAATTTCTTTTCCTTCGCAGCAGTCCACTTCTCGGATAATTAATTCCTGAGCAACATCAACGAGTCGTCTGGTCATGTATCCGGAATCGGCGGTACGAAGAGCGGTATCTGACAGACCCTTTCTTGCACCATGTGCGGAAATGAAGTATTCCAGTACGTCAAGACCTTCTCGGAAGTTGGACTTGATAGGAAGCTCGATGGCACGTCCGGTTGTATCCGCCATAAGTCCTCGCATACCTGCAAGCTGCTTGATCTGCTTATCAGAACCTCGGGCACCGGAATCAGCCATCATGAAGATGTTGTTATACTTATCAAGACCGCCAAGCAACGCATCTTTGATCTTATCATCGGCTACCTGCCATACCTTGATTACTTCTTTGTATCTTTCTTCGTCAGTGATAAGACCACGTCTGAAGTTTCTTGTAATTTTATCTACCTTCTTTTCTGCATCAGCCAGATATTCTGTCTTTTCTGCAGGCACTGTCATATCTGAAATAGATACCGTCATGGCAGCTCTTGTAGAATATTTATAACCCATGGCTTTGATGTCGTCCAGCACTTCTGCTGTCTTTGTCGCACCATGTGTATTGATAACCTTCTCCAGAATCTTCTTTAACTGTTTCTTACCTACATGGTAATCTACTTCCAGTTTCAGGATATCTTCTTCGCAGGTTCTCTCTGTAAGGCCTAAATCCTGTGGCAGGATTTCATTGAAAATGAAACGGCCCAGTGTGGAATGAACAATACCTGTGATAACTTTTCCTTCCGGAGTTGTCTTTATCACACGGACACCAATCTTGGAGTGCAATGTGATCGCTTTATTTTCATAAGCAAGAATTGCTTCATTAATGCTCTTGAATACCTTGTTTTCGCCCTTTGCACCCGGTCTTTCCTGTGTCAGATAGTAAATACCGAGGACCATATCCTGGGAAGGAACGGCTACCGGACCACCGTCGGACGGCTTTAACAGGTTGTTTGGTGAGAGCAGTAAGAAACGGCACTCTGCCTGTGCTTCCACGGATAATGGAAGATGTACGGCCATCTGGTCACCATCGAAATCGGCATTGAATGCGGTACAAACAAGCGGATGAAGTTTGATTGCCTTACCTTCTACAAGGATAGGTTCGAATGCCTGAATACCCAGTCTGTGAAGTGTCGGGGCACGGTTTAACATAACCGGATGTTCTTTAATAACATCTTCAAGTACATCCCATACCTCTGTCTGAAGTTTTTCTACCATCTTCTTTGCAGACTTAATATTGTGTGCAGTACCGTTGGTTACTAATTCTTTCATTACGAACGGCTTGAATAATTCAATCGCCATCTCTTTTGGAAGACCACACTGGTAAATCTTCAGTTCCGGACCTACTACGATAACAGAACGGCCTGAGTAGTCAACTCGCTTACCTAAGAGGTTCTGACGGAAACGTCCCTGCTTACCCTTCAACATATCGGAGAGAGATTTTAACGCTCTGTTTCCAGGTCCTGTAACCGGACGACCTCTTCTTCCGTTATCAATCAGAGCATCAACAGCTTCCTGTAACATTCTCTTCTCGTTACGCACAATGATTTCCGGTGCGCCGAGGTCAAGAAGTCTCTGCAGACGGTTGTTTCTGTTGATAATTCTTCTATATAAATCATTCAGGTCAGATGTCGCAAATCTGCCGCCATCGAGCTGAACCATTGGTCTTAAATCCGGCGGAATAACCGGTACAACGGTAAGAATCATCCATTCCGGACGGTTTCCGGAATTACGGAATGCTTCTACCACTTCCAGTCTCTTGATGAGTTTTGCTCTCTTCTGACCAGATGCACTGTATAATTCTTTCTTTAACTGCTGTGACTCTTTCTCCAGATCAATAGAGGACAGGAGTTCCAGAATGGACTCTGCACCCATGCCTGCACGGAAATCCGGATTCTCATCCATAGCTTCACGGTACTCTTTCTCTGAGAGTACCTGTTTGTATGAAAGACTTGATGTTCCAGGATCCAGTACAACATAGGATGCAAAGTATAAAATCTTTTCCAAAACTTTTGGTGATATATCAAGGATTAATCCCATACGACTAGGGATGCCCTTGAAATACCAGATATGTGAAACCGGAGCGGCTAATTCAATACGGCCCATACGTTCACGGCGGACACTGGATTTTGTTACTTCAACACCGCAACGGTCACAGATAACGCCTTTATATCTGATCTTCTTATACTTACCGCAGTGACATTCCCAGTCCTTGCTCGGTCCAAATATCTTCTCACAGAACAGACCATCTCTTTCCGGCTTAAGTGTTCTGTAATTGATCGTTTCCGGCTTTAATACCATGCCTTCCTGATTCCATCTTTCCCATGCTTCACTTGTTTTATCTTCAGGTTCCGGAGTTCTGTGCGCCCATTCCCTGATTTTTTCCGGCGAAGCCAATGAAATCTTAATCTTATCAAAAGTCATCGGTTCATAAGTTGACTTATTATTTTCTGGCATTCTCGGCACTCCCTTCTATTATTCTTCTGAATAGTCATCATTATCATATCCGTAACTGTCATCTGCGGAATCATCGCTTCCTTCATCTACAGCCACAAATTCATCTCCTTCGATTACCTGCTTCTGATAGCCGGCTGCTTCGAAGTTCTCTTCCTTTCCATGTCCGTAATCATCACCTGACATGATGGAATTCCAGTCCGTATCTCCTGTATCTATATTCTCTTTCAGTTCTACTTCTGTATCATCTTCTCTTAATACTTTTACATCAAGCGCAAGAGACTGAAGTTCTTTCAGAAGTACCTTGAAAGATTCAGGGATACCCGGTTCAGGTATATTTTCACCTTTGATAATTGCTTCATAGGTCTTAACACGTCCGATTACATCATCGGATTTTACAGTAAGGATTTCCTGAAGTGTATAGGATGCACCATATGCCTCCAAAGCCCAAACTTCCATTTCTCCGAATCTCTGTCCACCGAACTGTGCCTTACCACCAAGAGGCTGCTGTGTAACCAGAGAGTAAGGACCTGTAGAACGTGCATGGATCTTATCGTCAACAAGGTGATGCAGTTTGAGGTAATGCATGTGTCCGATTGTAACCGGGCTGTCGAAATATTCACCGGTACGACCATCACGAAGCCATACTTTACCATCTCTTGAAATCGGAACACCCTTCCATTCTGCCCTGTGTGCACGATTGTCATACAGATACTGCATAATTTCAGGATCTACCAGTTCTTTATATTTTGCTTCAAATTCTTCCCATTCGGTATTGACATAATCATTTGCCATCTCAAGCATATCCTGGATATCATCTTCGTTTGCACCATCGAATACCGGTGTTGCAATATTAAATCCAAGTGCTTTTGCTGCAAGACTCAAGTGAATCTCAAGGACCTGTCCGATGTTCATACGGGAAGGCACACCCAGAGGATTCAGCACGATATCGAGCGGACGGCCATTTGGAAGGAATGGCATATCTTCTACAGGTAATACACGGGAAACGACACCCTTATTACCATGTCGGCCGGCCATCTTATCACCAACGGAAATCTTTCTCTTCTGTGCAATGTAAATGCGGACTGACATATTATCGCCAGGTGCAAGTTCATCACCATTTTCTCTTGTAAATACTTTCGCATCCACAACGATACCATATTCCCCATGAGGAACTTTCAGTGAAGTATCTCTTACTTCTCTTGCCTTCTCACCAAAGATGGCTCTTAACAGTCTCTCTTCTGCAGTCAGCTCTGTTTCTCCCTTCGGAGTTACCTTTCCGACCAGAATATCTCCGGCACGCACTTCTGCACCAATACGGATGATACCTCTCTCATCAAGGTTCTTTAATGCATCATCGCCGACACCCGGAACATCTCGTGTGATTTCTTCCGGTCCGAGTTTTGTATCTCTTGCTTCTGTTTCGTATTCTTCTATATGAATAGATGTGTAAACATCTTCTTTTACCAGTCTTTCACTTAACAGTACGGCATCTTCATAGTTATAACCTTCCCAGGTCATGAAACCGATGAGAGGGTTCTTACCAAGTGCGATCTCACTGTTCTTTGTGGAAGCACCATCTGCTATGACGTCTCCTGCCTTAACATGGTCACCTTTGTTTACAATTGGAACCTGGTTATAGCAGTTACTCTGGTTGCTTCGTGAAAACTTAATTAACTTATAAGTTTCCTTTGTTCCGTCTTCGTCATACTTAATCGTAATATCCTTTGATGTGGAACGTTCGATGATACCATCACGTTTTGCAACAACACATACGCCGGAATCGACAGCTGCTTTTACTTCCATACCGGTACCTACAACAGGTGCTTCTGCGGTAAGAAGAGGTACTGCCTGACGCTGCATATTACATCCCATCAAAGCACGGTTTGCATCATCATTCTGAAGGAATGGAATCATGGATGTTGTTACAGAGAAGACCATCTTAGGGGAAACGTCCATCAGGTCGATGGTTTTCTTCTCGAATTTCAGGGTTTCTTCGCGGAAACGTCCGGATACGTTGTTATTTACAAAATATCCATTCTCATCCAGTGGTTCGTTTGCCTGTGCCACACGGAATTTATCTTCTTCATCTGCGGTCAGATAAACAACATCGTCTGTAACACGAGGATTTTCCGGATCAGACTTGTCCAGCACACGGTAAGGTGCTTCGATAAATCCATATTCATTGATTCTCGCATAGCATGCAAGAGAGTTAATCAGACCGATGTTAGGACCTTCCGGAGTCTCAATAGGACACATTCTTCCATAATGGGAATAGTGTACGTCACGAACCTCGAATCCGGCTCTGTCTCGTGACAGACCACCCGGTCCAAGTGCGGATAAACGTCTCTTATGTGTTAATTCACTCAGAGGGTTGTTCTGATCCATGAACTGGGACAGCTGTGAGCTTCCGAAGAATTCCTTCACTGCTGCTGTAACAGGCTTAATATTAATCAGGGACTGTGGTGAAATGCCCTCAATATCCTGGGTTGTCATTCTTTCACGCACAACTCTTTCCATTCTGGAAAGACCGATTCTGTACTGGTTCTGTAACAGTTCCCCTACGGCTCTGATACGTCTGTTGCCCAGGTGATCGATATCGTCAGAATTGCCAATGCCATATTCAAGATTGAGGCAGTATCCGATGGATGCCAGAATATCCTCTTTTGTGATATGCTTTGGAACTAATTCCGCAATATTGTTTTGAATCGCATCTTTTAATGATTCTTCATCATCATTTGCTGCTAATATATCTGCAAGAACAGGGAAAAATACATTTTCTTTTACACCAAGCTCTTCTGCATCAAAATCGACATATTCATGAATATCTACCATCATATTGGAAAGAACTTTTACATTCTTTGTTTCTGTCTGAATCCAGACAAATGGTACTGCCGCATTCTGAATTGCAACTGCAAGTTCTTCGGATACAAGCTGTCCTGCTTCTGCAAGTACTTCACCTGTTACCGGACTTACTACAGTTTCTGCAAGTGTCTTTCCTGCAATTCTGTTTTTCAATGCAAGTTTCTTGTTGAATTTGTAACGTCCAACCTTTGCCAGATCATATCTTCTGGCATCAAAAAACATACTTGTAACAAGATTCTGGGCACTGTCCACACTCAATGGTTCACCCGGACGAATCTTCTTATACAACTCAAGAAGACCGCTCTGGTAATCTGTGGAAGTATCCTTCTCATAACTTGCAAGAATCTTAGGTTCTTCGCCAAACAGTTCGTTAATTTCAGCATTTGTTCCTATACCTAATGCTCTGACAAGTACGGTAACAGGAACTTTTCTTGTTCTGTCCACACGCACATAGAAGATATCATTAGAATCAGTTTCATACTCCAGCCATGCACCTCTGTTTGGTATGACAGTTGATGAGTACAATTCCTTACCGAGTTTATCATGGTCGATTCCATAATAAATACCAGGAGAACGTACTAACTGACTTACGATGACACGTTCTGCGCCGTTAATTACAAATGTACCGGTTTCTGTCATAATCGGCAAATCACCAATAAATATTTCATGTTCTGTCATTTCGCCGGTTTCTTTGTTATGAAGTCTTACTTTCACTTTAAGAGGAGCTGCATATGTAGCATCTCTTTCCTTACACTCTTCAATCGAATACTTTCTATCATTTCTGCATAACTGAAAGTCTACAAATTCAAGACTTAAATGATTACTGAAATCTTCGATCGGAGAGATATCGTCAAAAACTTCTCTCAAACCTTCTGTAAGAAACCAATCATATGAATTCTTTTGGATCTCAATAAGATTTGGCATCTCAAGAACCTCTTTCTGTCTTGAGAAGCTCATTCTTAAGCTTTTACCATTTTTAACCGGACGCAGCCTGTTTTTCTCCATTTGACATTTCACCCCTGTTCTTTATATTCTTACACCCTTCCGGTCTTCTGCTCTGGCTATAGCAGCGGAGGGCTAAGTGACGTGAGTTTTACTACTATTGACAAAAGGGCATAATTAGCCCATTAACACAATAGTGCATTTTTCATGATAGCACACTTGGCAAATGTTGTCAAGTAAAAAAACAGAGAAGGTGCAGAATTTCTTCTGTTCCTTCCCTGTTCTGTAAAAGAAAGTATCTCTTTTTCTATTTCGTCGTTCTGATTACTTTAATGTAACTACAGCACCTTCAGCTTCAAGTTTTGTCTTGATGTCTTCAGCTTCTGCCTTAGCAGCGCCAGCCTTAACAACCTTTGGAGCACCGTCAACAATTTCTTTTGCTTCCTTAAGTCCAAGACCTGTAGCATCCTTAACAACTTTGATAACCTTAACTTTGTTAGGGCCTACTTCTGTTAATTCTACATCGAATTCTGTCTTTTCTTCAGCTGCTGCGCCTGCTGCTGGTCCAGCTACTACAACACCTGCTGCTGCAGATACGCCGAATTCTTCTTCACAAGCTTTTACTAAGTCATTTAATTCTAATACTGATAAACCTTTGATTACTTCAATAATTTCCTGAGTTGTCATTTTTATTTCCTCCTAAAAAAATCTCAATAGTTATGCAACTTCCTCGTTCTTTTCAGCGATCTGCTTAATAACACGAGCAAAGTTTGTAATAGGTGACTGGATGCTTCCAAGGAATTTTGCAAGCAGTTCGTCTCTTGATGGGATAGTAGCGATAACCTTGATACCTTCTGTATCGTAGTATGTTCCTTCTACTACACCAGCCTTTAATTCAAGCGCTTCTGCTTCCTTTGAGAAATTGTATAAAATTCTTGCAGGAGCTGTTGCATCATCCTTAGATACAGCAATTGCTGTAGGTCCTTCAAGGTGAGCGCTTAATCCTTCAAAATCAGTTCCTTTCACTGCGAAGTTGACCATTGTGTTCTTGTACACTTTGTAAGTAATACCAGCTTCTCTTAACTGCTTACGAAGCTTTGTATCCTGTTCAACAGTAAGACCACGGTAATCAACAAGTACAGCTGACTGTGCGCCATCAAGTAATTCACTGATTTCAGCAACGATAGGTGCTTTAAGTTCTACTTTTGCCATGATTGTTTGCCTCCTTCTATAATGACGGACTTTTCAGTCCTTTGCCGAATAAGAAGCACTATACAATAAAAAAATCTCCTAATCAAAGACGATCGGAGATGTAATAATCTATCAAGTGATTCACATTCCTCGGCAGGCGTTTTGCGTTAGTTGGAATCCCTGTTCCAAACCTGCTGTCTTCGGCAGTGGTTTCAAAAACCTTTGATATAATACCATGCACTTTTCCTGTTGTCAAGCACTTTTTTATTTTTTATATAAAAAATCCGGACAGAATCCTCTGTCCGGAAATAATATCTGCTATCAGCAATTAGTTAGCTAACTTTGTAACATTTAATTTTACGCCTGGTCCCATTGTAGGAGCAACAGATACGCTTCTTAAATACTGACCTTTTAATGTTGCAGGTCTAGCCTTGTTAATAGCATCGATAAGTGTCTGGAAGTTGTCCGCAAGATCAGCTTCTGAGAAAGAAGCCTTTCCGATTGGCACATGAATAATATTTGTTTTATCAAGTCTGTATTCAATCTTACCAGCTTTAATATCATTAACAGCCTTTGTAACGTCCATTGTTACTGTTCCAGCCTTAGGGTTTGGCATTAAGCCCTTAGGTCCGAGTACACGTCCTAAACGACCAACAACACCCATCATGTCCGGTGTAGCAACTACAACGTCAAAGTCAAACCATCCTTCGTTCTGAATCTTTGGAATTAACTCTTCTGCTCCAACGTATTCAGCACCTGCAGCTTTAGCTTCTTCAGCCTTATCACCTTTTGCGAAAACTAAAACCTTTACAGATTTACCTGTTCCGTGTGGTAATACTACCGCACCACGGATCTGCTGTTCTGCATGACGTCCGTCACAACCTGTTCTGATATGCGCTTCGATTGTCTCATCAAATTTAGCAGTTGCAGCTTTTTTTACAAGCTCCATAGCCTGATCAATATCGTATGTTGCTGTTCTGTCGATTAACTTAGCAGCTTCTACGTATTTCTTTCCTCTTTTCATTTAAATAGCCTCCTAGTGGTAATATCGGGAGGAACCTTCTGTTCCGGCCTCCCACGTTAACTCAATTAATCTTCTACTGTGATACCCATACTTCTTGCTGTACCAGCGATCATGCTCATAGCAGCTTCAAGGGATGCAGCATTTAAATCAGGTAACTTTGTCTCAGCAATCTTCTGAAGATCTGCTTTTGAAATTGTTGCTACCTTTGTCTTGTTTGGTACTGCTGAACCTGACTTAATCTTGCAGGCTTTCTTTAATAATACTGCAGCAGGAGGAGTTTTTGTAATGAAGCTGAAACTTCTGTCTGAATAAACAGTGATAACAACAGGAATTGTCATTCCATCCTGATCTGCTGTTCTTGCATTAAACTCCTTTGTAAACTGAGCAATATTTACACCATGCTGACCAAGTGCTGGTCCAACTGGTGGTGCTGGTGTTGCCTTACCGGCAGCGATCTGTAACTTAATATATCCTTCTACTTTCTTCGCCATGATTGGCACCTCCTAAATTTGATGAACTCCGATTGATTAATATTCAATCTTTTTAATTTCTGTAAAGCCAATTTCAACAGGGGTCTCCCTGCCAAACATATCAACAGTAATCGTAACACTCTGCTTGTGTTCATTGATGCTCTTAATCACACCAACTGTTTTTTCCCAGGCACCGCCTGTTACGGTAACACTGTCACCCACTTCAAAATCAATCACAATCTTCGGAATATCAATTCCCAGAGATTTGATCTCACTTTCTGTAAGCGATACCGGATTGGAACCCGGACCCACGAATCCTGTAACACCTCTTGTATTTCTGACAACATACCATGTGTCATCATTCATGAACATATGGATAAGAACATAGCCCGGAAATAATTTTCTCTCAACCTGTTTCTTTGCCCCATTCTTCATCTCTACGGTGTCCTGCATAGGAACTGCGACTTCCAGAATCTGATCCTGAAGCTTTCTGTTTTCAACTGTCTTTTCGATATCAGTCTTTACTTTGTTCTCATATCCTGAGTAGGTATGCACAACATACCATTTTGCTTCTTTATCCTGTTCCTTCTCTTCCATACAATCACCTATTCCTTACACAATTATTACAACAATAAGTCAAGTAACGCCTGTATGAGTAAATCTGATACTTTTACCGCGATACCAATAAAAATTGAAACGAGGACTACAGCCGTTGTATTTCTGACAACGCTAGCTCTTTCCGGCCAGACAATCTTCTTGAACTCTGCCTTCAAAGCAGCAAATCTGCCACCCTTCTGTTTCTTGTCCGGAGACTTGTTTTCAGAAGACTTATCAGCTTTCACTGTTTTTTCTTCCAGAGTCACTTCTGTTGATACAGTTTCGCTCATATCCTTACCTCCATCCAATTACTTTGTTTCTTTGTGTAATGTGTGTGACTTACAGAATCTGCAATACTTCTTTGTTTCCATTCTGTCCGGATGTGTTTTTTTGTCTTTTGTCATGTTGTAATTACGCTGCTTACACTCCGTACATGCCAATGTGATCTTTACGCGCACAGCTTCCACCTCCACTAAATTTTTTTGATTTTTGTCTGCATTTTTCTGCAAAAAATTTTTGCAAAAAAAAAGGACTTCTTCCAACGCTTTCCTACTATAGCACAGCTTGCGATGAAAGTCAATCCTTTTTCTTTATCTTCATGAATACTTCCGGTAAATCGCTGTTTACTCCGAAAGCATAGTACCCTGCATCAGATGTATCCGTTAAACATCATTCCACTATATATAGAAGAAATATATGGATTTGTGAAATTACGAACCGGATTTGGATATGCGATCATTTTTTTGTTGACATATTTCATCGGATCGACCGACATATCACCTGCTTTTTTCACCAGTGCGTTCTTCAGCGAATTTAACCGTTCCAGTCCTTCTCTCATCGTTCCTTCCCGATCCGACTGAATCAGAATCGCATCTTCTATACTGATATGTCCGTCATCTCCTACCATGAATCCCGCTGAATCAAGTCCATCCTTGTATCTTGCGGTAATTCTTGTAATCTCATTCAGCAGCCGGTCGCCTTCCGTACCATCATCCTTATGTGCTGCCGCCATATCTATCATGGAATTATATGCATCGATTAATTCCGTTACATTCTCACGCATTGCGTCAAAATCCGGCTTCAGACTTATTTGCACCGGATTCTCCTGACCTTCCCCATTCAGGGAAATTCGGAAATTATGAATCACCACGGAATTGGAATCAGATGTATGTTCTTCCCCATTTACCAGGAATACCGCATCCGCCGGCAGTGTGTCCACCTGATCAAGTCCCAGTTTCCGCACAATATTTCCCGCTTCACTCTTATCATTATTCTGAATCTGAAAAATCTCATCCTGTCCATTTTCCGGCATTCCGATTTCTTCCGAACGAATCTGGATTGCTGTCTGTCCTTCTTCATTCTGCACAACCGATGCCCGCAGACCGATCTCCGAACGGTTAATCAGGTTTGAAATCTGCTTCTGTACATCACTTCCGCTCTTTCCTTCTTCCACATCAAAGGAAAATTCATAGGTATATTTGCCGATTGCCAAGTCAAAAGAATAGCTTCCGGAATCAATGCCCTGTTGACCGTCCATGAAAATCCCCGTATTCACCTGACCCTTTGCCCTGCTCTTTACCTCAAGCTCAAATCCTGTACTTCCTTCATCATTTCCAAGATACACTGCATCTGCAATATTCTCATCTGAAGACTGTGCCTGTTTCTTTGTGAATGCTGCAATACTTCCGTCCGCATTTGTAAGCGATGCCGCAACATTCCGGAAAGATCTCGCCGTCTCTTTGATATCGATTGCATACTTCTGGGCACTGGTAAGATTCTCAAACTTATACAAAGGAGAATGTCTGTTTACTTTCAGCATGGAAGAATAAACTTCTTTTAATTCACTGTTCTTATGAGAATCATATTTCGATACTTCCTTATTACCATAAGTAGATAAGTAATAATCATATACACTGCTTATCATAAAGACACCTCCTAATCTTAATTTATAATATAATGATATACCATTCAGAGTTGATTGTCAATTTAAAATAAGTACCAATTTTTTTATGAATCCTGTATAATTTTTTTGACAAATATTGATTTTTATACTATAATTTGTGTATAATTATGTTCTTAAAAGAACAACGTAAAAAAGCAAATTTTGAAAGGAGTCAAATACATGAATGGTTCTGACGTAAAATATATCCTCGAAAACAAACCTGTGGAATGTAGCAAATGCGGAGCTTCCTTGTTTTATAAAGGGTCTGGCAAATACATCTGCAACAGCTGCGGCAATGTGGAATACGATGATTTTGGTAAAGTAAAAAAATTTATCGATGAAAATGGAGTGTCCACCATGGGGGTGATTTCAGAAGCGACAGGAGTATCTTTGGAAAAACTTAATCTGATGCTCCGTGATGGAAAAGTTGAAATTCCGGAAGGCAGTAAATATTACATCAAATGTGAATCCTGCGGATGCTCCATCCGTTATGGTCATTTCTGCCCGGACTGTGTCCGCAAAACAGCCAATGACCTGAATAAGGCATTTTATGTGGCAGGCATGGGCGAGAAGCCAAGAAACGAAGGCAGTATACGTTTTAAGAAAGATGAAGAGAAGGATATGAAGGGACGTGGCGGTTTCCGTTCCTCCAGAAGCAGTACCCGTAATTCCGGTTCTACCTCTATATCCCGAAGTTAATCAACAGGATTTCTCATATAAACACTAGCAGCTTTTCTATCGGAAAGGATTCCTATGAATACATTATACACTTTGATGGATACCCTCCGTTCCATTATACATACCAGTGAGACTGCCATCACGGATATCAGAAAGCAGCATTTCTGGAAAACATCATTTCATATAAAAGAGCTGATTTTTCTTTTTACACAGCTGTTCAATAACTGCAGCACTCTTTTAAACCAGTAGAGCATATCCGTACTGAATTCTTATCTGGGTAAAATGCTGGATGCCCAGAATATACCGGATTATGTTCTGCTGGGTGATATTCTCGATCTGGAACTGCTGCCCTGCCTTTATGAACTCCAGGCCTCTGTTCTTGCAGAACTGGAGCTTCCTTATGAGAATTATTTTCCCCAAAATATGCAGGCTCTGAAGCAATCCGGATAAGACAGTCTATCAGCCGGAGCCATCCGGAATCGGAGCCTTTACCTTAAAAAAGAACTTTTCCGATGGAAGCATCTATTTTCATTCAAACAAAAATCCATGGATGGAAGGATACCACTTTGCAGAATCTTATGCGGAAGAAGGGATGTTTCACTATACCATCATCAGGCTTGGACTCGGTTATCACGCACTTTTCATGTTTTTAAAAGACCGCCGATACCGTATTACCGTTTTAGAGCTGGATCTGAATATCATAGGTCTTGCCATGCAAATGGTTGATTTTTCCTATGCGTTGACCGAAGAACGTTTCCAGATTATCTATTCGCCATCCCTTTCCGAGCTGGATTCCCTGGTAAAAGAATCCGACTGTAAAGTACTGATTCACTATCCGACCATGCAGTCTATGGAAAATCATGCAGTCAAAAATGTTCTGACAGAATATTTTCTTCAGATGAGTTCCGTGGAAGAGCAGCTTCAGTCGCTCTCCGAAAACTTCTATTATAATATCCGCCGCAATGATCTTCCTGCCGATTCTCTGAAATACAGAATCTCCGGAAAACCAGTGGTATATCTCGGAGGCGGACCTGGCAGTGAAACCCACCTGCCGGAAATTATAAAATACAAAGCGCTCCATCCGGATACAATTACCATCTGTGCCGGCAAAATTTACCGGATGCTTTTATCGCAGAACTTTGTGCCGGACTATGTCATCATCACGGATGCAAAACCTTCCCTGGCATGGCAGCTGCGGGATCTTCCACAAACCGCTGCAGAACTTCTATACCTTTCCACCGCATCAAACTCTGCCGTGGATACCTTCTGTGGAAAAAAATATATTTTCTTTCAGAAAGACTTTGCCGAAAGTGAAGATTTTGCCAGAGAGCATTCGCTTCTGCTGTTTGAAACCGGCGGCTCGGTATCTACCGCTGCCATAGATTTCGCCCTGCGCATGGGATGTTCCACCCTGATTACAACCGGACTTGACTTGGCTTATCCAGAGAAAAAAGTCATGCTTTCGGAATTTCCGGCAACATCTCAGACACGCACCACTATATCAGTGAAAAAGACATTCACGGAAAGAAAATACTTACAACGGCAACTTTTCTTTCCTATCGGAAATGGATCGAAAAGCGGCTTGTAAAATCCGGCACAGAATGTATTAATCTGACAGACGATCTTGCAATTAAAGGCATGAAGAATCTGTATCATCTGGATTATAGCAGCATCTGAATCATTCATAATTAACAATCATTAATCATTTAATGTAATCTGATAACCAGTGCAAAAAAGAGAGCAATTCCCAGGTTTATTTCATTCCCGGAAAACCGCTCTCTTTTCTTACTTATATGATTTATCCCATCTTATTCTTACATAATTTACAGAACTTCTTCTGCTGCCCGCAGGAATTCTTCCAGTACCGGTATCAGTCCCTTATCCAATGCATCCGCTATTCTCGCATCCACCTGGGAAGAAAGTGCCTCATTTAATTCAAGAACTGCACGATCGGCACGTTCCTTATCTATTCTCTGCCTCTCTTCATTTAAAAGCGGCATTGTCGCATTCAATGCCTGAATCAGCCAGTTATTGTTCTCAAGTACAAAATCAAGATATTCGTCCGAATCATCCTGCTTTAATCCATAAAATTCCACCGATAACTTCTTTAATTCACCGATTGCTTTTGGTGCATATTCCACCACGGATTCCAGTAAATCCATCTGCTGTTCTCTTGTATCCATCTTTATCTGCAACCTCCATGTCTGTTCTGGACTTTTTCCTCAAAGCCCGGATTTGTCCAATCCTTAGTTTATATCGGCGGATTTTACATTTTATTTAACAAATCTATGACAATTTATCTGTTTTTACGATTTCCACAATTTTTTGCACTGCCACCTTATAATCGTACTCTTTTCGAACCTTTTCCCTTCCAAGATATGCGATTTCTTTTCTCTCTTCCTCATGTGTCAGGCAATAATTTACCTTATCCAGCAAATCTTCTTTGCTCTCATACATTGCCATCTCTCTTCCATTTTCAAAGAGCTGCGCCAGTTCCGGCTGATAATTCGACATCAGGAAGCCGCCTGCTCCCATAATATCAAGACAGCGGAGCGGTATCCCCGTCTGAATAGAACGGAGTGTTATATTCAGATTAATCCTCGATCTGTGAAAAACATCAGGCATCTCCGTAAGGTAATTCACATATCCCTTAAACGCAACGTTCTGCAATTCAGTGTCTGTCACATTGGAAAACAATGCAACAGGATAATACCTGGATAGTGCCTTTAATAATCCGGTGAATTGTACCCTTTGTCAAGGACATTTTTAAATTTGAGTAACCATATTTTCAGACATGACTTTTTTAGTGTATCCTGCCCGAGAGACAGGCTTTATTTTCAGCACCTATAAAATAGACAGATTAGAATTTCCTACCCTAAAAATCGGACATTTCTTATGATACTCTTTTAAGTTATTAAATATTCTGTATATAATCCTGTTATGCAGAACTGGTAGAATTCATTTGGTGAAAGCTTTGCCAGATCCCATTGATAACGGTGATTATTGTAGAAATCAATATAGGCATCAACGATTGCTTTTACCTCATCAAACCGTGTGCAGGCTTTTAGCTTTTCACGGATATGGTCTTTCATATGCCCACGAAAGCTTTCCTGTGGAGCGTTATCCCAGCAGTTCCCTCTCCTGGACATGGATTGACGCAGGGATTTATCTTTCACAAGCTGAATAAACTGATAACTGGTATAATGACAACCCTGATCTGAATGTATGATCGTTTCAGCCTGCAATGATACTTCATGTCGATCCATTAATTGTTTCACCGTTTCCAGTACAAAATCAATTGCAAGAGAATCACTTACAACATAGGACAGTACTTGCTTCGTAAAAGCATCAATGATTGTTGAAAGATATGCAAATGTATCGTTATAGGGAAGATATGTAATATCTGTAAGCAATACGATTCTTGGTCCATAGCTTTCAAATTCTCTTTTCAGGAGATTATCAGCAACGTTGCTGGTCTTCCGGGTTTTTGCCATCCTTCGGTAAGGATTTGCCTTTCTTATAGGACAGGAAAGGTTGAATTTGTCCATCAATCTGCGGATCTTCTTGAGGTTCATTATGACAGGTGGTTCCATGTGTTCCAATGCCATTCGGATCCCTCGTGCACCTTTGGAATAACCATGCATTTTATATCCTTCAAGGACAAGTTCAAAATCTTTCCGATCCTGTTGTTCCTGTCTGGCTCGGATCGGTGCAGGCTTAACCCACGCATAATAGCCGCTTCGTGATACTCCAGCTATCTGGCAAAGTTCTTTTACGGACAATGACGAAGTTGAACTTTTTACTGTCTGAGCAATGATTTCAAATATGCGGGATGAATCATTCATAAGGACTGCACCTACTTTCTGGTATTTTTGATCGAGGAAATTTATTTTAAAACTCAATCTCCTGTGTCAGATAGTCCAGCTTTTGCTGAAGCTGTCTGATCTGCTGTTGTTCTGATAGGGCGGCTTCTTGTTCATCAGGAGTTATTCTGGAGTTTTGAATATCGCAAAAATCTCCGAAAGTCTCATATTCCTTTTTTATGCAATGAGCAATACCCCAGATACGACGTTTGCCAAGCCATTCTGCTGGATAACCGTGTTCACGAAGTATATCACGTGGAATACTTCCCATCTGATATTCCTGATAGAACAATTCTTTGAATTCCTTCGTAAATGATAAAGAATTAGCTGTTACTCTGGCGGTATACTTGTTATTCCGTAATTCTTTTTGCTGTTCTTCTGTAAATTTTACTTTACTCATGATATCTCCCCCTGTAATTAATAGAGTACCATGATTTGAGAAAATGTCCAATAATAAGGGAACAGCATTTTATATGTGTTCATAAATGAGGGAACTCAAAATATATCGTGTCCACGGTTATGGGTACATTATAAATCATAAGTCAGTCTTGTACTTAAAAATCTCGGAATATGTTTAACATCCGTTCTTCCCACATAATCCGAATGGATAAAGTTATCAAGATTACGGTATTGCAATTTTACCGCTGCTTTAATATTATATTTTCTCGCTATTTTCCCCATCTCATGAATAATATCTTTTCCATGCTCCACATCTCCCTGATGGCTGTTTGCCATCTCAAAAATAAATAAATCATCAAACAAACTACTCATTCTGACTTCCTCCTAACTGTATGATCTGCATCATCTGTATAACCTCGCTCCTGGCTACCGGTCTTTCCAGTGAGTTCATAATAATCTTCCATGTCCCATTATATTCTTTATGATTTTGTTCAAAATTTTCAATTAAGATTCTCAATTCTTCTCTCATTCCATCCGGAAAGCATCCCAGAACCTCTTTTCTCGCCCTGTTCCATCTGATTGGTTCTATATATCCAAACTTCACAAACATAAAATGTATATATACATAATATCCAGAAATCAGAAGTTCCATATCATAATAATTTTCATATCCCTGATATAATCCCCGCCTTTGTATCTCTTTGTACAAAAGGATGTAGGAATGGAGATAATCTTCTTTTACTTTCTGATTATCATTTATGGAAGATGACTCTTTGTATCGGATATGATTATATAATACTTTCCTTATCACACATACTTTAACTGCATAACGTTTTACCAACGATGAAAAATAGATATCTTCATATAACATCCCCTCTGGAAAATCTATCTGATATGTCTGAAGAAACTCCTTCTTATATAATTTATTCCATACAGCCATATTATAATCTTCCTGCAGAAATTTCAATCTGTCTTTTCCCTGCTGGATAAAATATACTTTTTCTTCCGTGCTGTCTGTTTTTCCAATTCCATTTCTATACTCTTCCAGAGTACATCTGCGTGACTGGCAGATAACAACCTCTGTATCATGAAGCATTGCCTTCTTATATAATTCTTCAAACATTTCCGGCTCTGCAATATCGTCAATATCCATATATCCGATATAATCTGCCCCGGCATACTCGAGTCCGATATTTCTGGCTCTTCCCTGCCGCCCATTCTCTGTGCAGCCAGCGACTCCAGACAATTATCCAGAACATTTTCCGCATTATAGCATGGAATAATGACACTGACTTTTTTCTTATTCTGCTCCAGAATCCATTCCGCCGCCTTTAAAAATTCTTCTTCCGTATCAATATCGAAGTTCTCGTCCATTTCATATCCAATAATTTTCTTTCCCGACATAGAATGTCCTTCCGTAATAACCCTGGTACGGATTACGTCAATGCACGCATTCTGATAATATGCTTTTGGAAGTTCCTGCCTTGGCATATTGTAACACTCCGGAATATCCGTCATCAGGGGATGAATCTCACCATTTTCTCCCTTTAACCACATTTTATACGGTATTTCCTTTGCCGGAGCAATGCACCGGACAGAATCAATCGTTTCATCCTGCTCCATAATTTCTACCATCTTATCAATATCACTGATTTTACGAATTGGATAGGTTGGTCTTAACTGTACAATAATATCCGGTACATATCCTTCTTTTTCTTTTAAAAATTTCAATGCATGCTTAAAGACTTCTAAATCTAGGGATGTATCCCTCGCATATTCTTCCGGCCGCAGAAATGGTACTTCCGCTCCATATTTTTTTGCTATCTCTGCATATTTTTCACTGTCCGTACTGACTATCACACGGTTGATTTTTTCTGACTTCAGTCCATGTTCAATCGAATAAGCCAGCATTGGCTTTCCGTTTATCTCCCTGATATTCTTACCCTTTACACTTTTTGAACCGCTTCTTGCAGGTATAATCGCAAGTACTTCCATTATTTTCCCTCCACCGGCTGGTATTCATTGCTGTGGAACCATTCAAATATTTCTGCCATTGATTCTACAAATTTTTTTGTTCCATTTTTATAAGAATCTACCATTTTTATTCCACTGTCTGCTATTGTCCTTATATTCTCATACATATCATCATGTATTCCTGTATTTCTTCTCTTTCCTCTTTTGTGTAAACCTACTGTGCCTGGTTTATCTTTTCGGTAAAATCAATTATTTTTCCACTCTTACACTTCGTATCGATTGCTTCCTGTAAAGTCATAACCTCTGTTCCCTCTATCCTTGCCCACCTTCCATTGCATCTATTACTTCAATGTCTTTATGCAAAATAATCTGATTTTCAAACCATCTCCGATAGATATCCATGGCATAATCTGTCTTCACATCATTTCCATAGATATCCTTTATCACATATACCTCTTTCTTCCGGCTCACATCATTGCTGATAAAACTTTCTTCATAAGTGTCCTTGGAATGAATCTTATCCCCTGTATATGCCAAATCCTGACCAATCATGATAACATGTTTAAATCCTATAAAGCGAAGGAATGAAAAAGCATCATTTGCAACCGAACCTGCTGTCTCAATCTTAAGATAATTTTTCCCATATTTATCCCATATCTGATTAATAAATGGAAACTCTGTGTGAAAATAAAATCTCTTTCCTTTATGTATATCTGCTGACCCGCAAAACGCATTAAAGCTGATAAGTAATGGCAATTTTGAAATTTGTTTATCCTTGTATAAATAAGTTAACAGCTTACATGGATCTATCGTCGCAGTCATATCCGGCATAATATCATACTTCGCCAATGTACGAACAGATAAATCCACCGCTATAATAAATGCCCTTCCTTTTGCTCTCTTTAATTCCTCCACATTTTTATCCAGCGAAGGCCCCGCCGCAACCAGAATTGCCGGGACTTTATCAAAATCAATATCTGCAAATAATTCTTTAATATCCCCTGCATTATACTGCCAGAGACTGTCATAAAAATTACTGCAACGATTATGGCAAAAACGTTCATTATATTTGCACATAGTGTTCTTATCTACCAGTGTTTCTTCTATCGCATGGTATACAAGCTCGCGCACCGCTTCACATTCTGCCGGATAGATCTTATCATAATTCGGGGAAATCATAGTCTGTACATATTTATAATTTGCATAATCTACCAGATGTGACATCAATTCCTTCAGATACAGCTTTCCGATCTGTCCAACGACGATATTTACCATTGGATCTGCCAGAACATCTGAAAAGTCAATATTCAACAAAACTTCTCCCCACAGATATTTATCCGGTTCATACACCAGTAGCCGGACATTTGGATATTCTTTCCGCATTGCCCTGATATAAGCCAGATTTGCCATTCCTATCACAATTGCAATCCCATACTCTTTATCACTCTTGTATACCTGAAGCCATCTGTTGATCCCAGCCTGGCTGTCATAACGGCTGTTCAGATAATAATCATGATTTTCTTTTCTTACTCCCATGATTTTCTCATTCTTTGCCGATACATCCTGAAAAATATCCGTAATCTTTCCCTCATACAAATATGCCTCCTTATCCAGTTCTTCGATCAGGTTAAACATATATGGTTTTTCTTTCGTAATGGTTTCGATATTAATATCCAGCATCTTTGACTGTTCCATCATTCTTCTGCCTGCTCCTTTGCAAGTTCTTTTAAAATGTCATTATAAAATAATAAAGTATTTTTTATCTCATATTCCATGGTATCTGCTAACAGAACGGTATCCCTCTTCTCAAATCCGGTCATCAGATTCTTCATCTGGGTCAGTATAATATCCTCCGGCACGTCCACTCCCAGCTTCTGAAATTCCGGCACCCGGTCTGTAAATTCCTTTAATACAAGATTCAGTTTCTTGATACAGCTGATTAATTCTTTATTCCCTGCTCCCGTACTTTCCCACAGATTCTGGATGCATGTATCCATCATATCGATTACCTGTTCATTTCTCTCTATTAATTCCATCTCTGCCTCTCTCTTTATACGAAAATAAGCTACTCCTAAGAGTAGCTTATTCATGATAGTTTTATTCAGCGAATAAATTAGCCTAAAAGTGATAATACACCCTGAGTAGCCTGATTTGCCTGAGCAAGCATTGACTGACCAGCCTGAGCAAGGATCTGGTTCTTGCTGTACTCAACCATAGCATCAGCCATATCTGTATCACGGATTCTGGATTCTGCTGATGATGTGTTTTCAGATGTTGTATCAAGGTTAGCGATTGTATGCTCCAGTCTGTTCTGGATAGCACCAAGAGCTGATCTCTGAGTAGATACCTTTGTAATAGCTGACTGAATCTTTGTCATAGCATTACCTGCAGCTGTGAATGTTGAAACTGCGATTGACATCTTTCCATTTGTTCCTGCAAGACCTAATTTGTTTGCATTCATACCACTGATAGAGATAGAAATCTTCTGTCCTGATAATGCACCTACCTGAAGGTTCTTTCCTGTGAAAGTACCATCTAACAGATTCATTGTGTTGAACTGTGTTGTAGATGCGATTCTGTTTAATTCAGAAGTTAAAGCTGTTAATTCAGCCTTGAATTTTAAGAAGCTTCCCTGCTTCTGTTCCTTTTTATTTTATAATAACATTCTTTCGGAATGTGATTATCTTATCAATTCTGTTAATTATATTGGAAGTTTTTCTGAATACTTTATAGATAATATATATTTTTTTACTTTTTTTTATCTATAAACTGTGAATCTATCACATTCATCTTTGACATTGTCCTGTAATAATTTGCCGCTGCTTTATTTGTACTGCGTGCCATGGCTACTTCTTTCTTCAGGCTGTCCTTCCGGTTCAGAATCGCTTCTTTATTTCGTTTTTCCTGAGCCATGATATCCATGGATTTGTCCGTAATTTCCTTGACCAGCGCCTGCAGCTGCTTAATCTCTTCTTTATGCTCCGACTGCTGCAATGCCTCTTTGATCCGGTCGAACACGGACTGGAATCCCGCATCCAAAGCATTGATTTGCTTGATCAATGCCTCTTTTGCCTCCAATGTTTTGGAAAAAACATCATAATCAAATTCTGTTGCCTTTGCAAGTTCTGCCTGAATCCGGTTCTGCTCCGCTATCTGATCCAGAACTGATATTTTTTTCTTCAGGCTTTCTTTTAATATCTCTATGTAACTGCTGCTGTTATCTCTTTGCAAGTCGCATTACCTCTTCCCATGTTTCACGCATTGACCGGAGATGTTTGAGTACATCCTGTAATACTTCCACATCTTTTTTCATATTGGCATAAACAAGTTTTTCACTAATCATGACATATACATTTTCAAATTCCTGTGCAACCGGATATTTGAAGTTCAGTGTGGAACGGAACTCATCAATAATCCGATGTGTTTTCTGTATATAAGTATTAGCCTTCTCATAATTCTTATTTTCAATCGCTTCAATTGCAATATTCGTAAATTTGATCGCTCCATCATACAACATCAGTGTAAGCTGTGCCGGGGAAGCCGTCATAAGTTTGCTGTTCGAATATGCCTTGTATGCATTTGGCAATGCCATTGTAATTACCTCCTGTTATGAACCTAATATGCTGGAGAGCTGGGATGTGCTGGATTGCAATTTTGCCATTGCTGTTTCCATCGCACTGAACTGCTTGACATACTTCTGGGTATAATTTTCAATTTTCTCATCCCATTTATCAATCGTATCTCCGTATTCATCGTACTGTTTCTGCATTTCCTTATCGTTATAGAGTGTATAAGAACTCTTTAATGATGTTCTCGCCATCTTCTTGGTTAATGCATCATACATATCATTTGATACTTTCTGGAAAAACGAAACAACACTATCCGGATCCTCTGCCAGTGCTGCTTTTAACTTATCTGTCTTACCAGATGTCGTTGAATCATCCGGATCTCCATCAATATGATACAATCCCTGTTCTTCATTGTCAACTGAAAAATAACCTGCGGTTGCAATACCGAAACTTGACAGTGAATATGTCTTATCTCCTATGGTATAGGATTTTGCCATGCTGTTCTTTACTGTACTCATGATACCGCTTAAGGTGTCATCTCTTCTTAACAGGGAGTCTTTGATCTTCTTCTCCCATTTTTCAATCTCAGTATCGGTCATGGCATCTTTCTCATCATCGGTCAGAGGCTCATATCCCTTGGATGAATCCGCATAATACAATGTATTCATTTCCTTCAGAATACTATTATAACCACTGATCAGATTCTTGATGGATTTATACATACCATCAATATCGGTTGCGGTATTAATGGTAACTTCTTCGTCATCCTTTGTAAGACCGGTTGCGGTAATGGTCAAACCATTGATTGCAAAGTTATTGGTATTTGAATTAAATGTCGCTCCATTTAGTTCAATTTCAGCATCCGAGCCTTCAACACGGACTGCACCGGTGGAAGACGAATGCTTTTTCACATAATCTGCAATAAAATCTTTCTTTTCCTGAGCGGTCATTGCATTTAATTCGTCCGCTGTTTTTCCAAGCTTATTGGCTGCTGCTTCCTGCTCTGCCTTATAAGTATTATTATAATTTTCATATGTAGATTTTACCACGGTAATGCCATTTACTGTTTTTGTCTCTACATTTCCATCCGTACTATTACCATATGCCGTAGCATATTTTGCTAATTTCGCCTGCAAATCAGTCGTCTGTGTACTGCCATTTGCATCAGTATAGGAATATGCCGTAGGATCTGCAATTGTACTAAAATCAAATGTATTACCAAGTAACGCATTATTTTCCGCGATCTCTTTGGTAATGGAATCAATCTGACTCTGTAAAGCCGCTCCTGTTTTATCATTGCTATAAGCAGCCTGATATAAATCCTGTGTTTCCTTTGTGCTTTTAATGGATGCTTCATTTGATTTTATCTGTGAAATATTTGCATTTAATTCGGTTACCTTTGATTTCACAGTGTCTACATCAAGTTTTGTATCTTTCAGTGCTGTTTTAAGTTTATCCTCATCAAGCACTTTAACCGTATTTCCATCAGCATCCTTTGAATCCTTCAAATAGGCATCCTTATAAGTATATGTACCATCTGAATTCTTCGTCACAAAGTCTTCAATCTTTGGACTGGAAGCTGCCGTATCTGCATCATCCACACCAGTGTAAGCCAGGATATCCTTATTCAGATCATCCAGGGTTTTGTTCTTATCTTCATAACTCTTGATCTCATCCGCCCATGCCGTATTCTTGCTGTTCCTGTAGCTCTCATCGGTTACATATTTGTACTGATCCTGCAAGCCGCTTAACTGTGTATTCAGATCCGCATTCGCAGTTTTCAGCATATACTGCATATATGCCGTATCGGTTTTCTCCTGTACATTCATGGTTGCACTGTCTATATACTGGCTGACATCTGAGGAAGATGCCGCATCCATGCCAAGGCTGGTCAATGCATTCATACCGCCTGCATTGCCTGCCGTAATAGAGAATTCCTTGTCCGCACCACTTGACTTTGCACTGATGAATAGTCTCTGGTTTGCGGTGTCAAAGTTTGCATTCAGTCCTGCTTCTTTTAATTTTACCACGAACTGGTTCATGGTCATATCAGAGGTAAGATTGATTTCGCTTTCTTTTCCATCTGCATTTACTTTAATCGTTCCATCACTGAATCCGCTGAGTCCGCTGAGTTCTCCCAGCTTACTGTTTGCCGTAAGGCTCTTTCCATCAGCTGCAGTCATCTGGCCACCGGTCAGATATGCCGTCTTTGCCAGCTGTTTTACTTTCAGTGCCTGTGTACCTTCTACCGCATTGCCGGACGCAGATACCGTTGCCTTTGTACTGTCGGATATTGTAGCTTTCTTTGCCGTGTAGTTTGTACTATACTGTGCATTTCTTAATGTACCTGTATAAAAGCTGTATACTTTGGTATTCAGGGATTTCCATGTATCCTGCTTCCATCCCTGCTTTGTCTGCTTCTTTACATATGTACTTTTCTTTGTTTCATATGCCGATACCAGTTCCTGTATCAGAGAATCTGTATCAAGTCCTGATATCAATCCTGATACTCTTGCCATAATATAACCTCCGTTCTGTCTGTATTATAATCGCTTATCCACCATTAAGCCGGCGAGTTCCCATGCCTTTGCTATCATATCCAGGGTTTCTTCTGCCGGATATTCTTTTATTACTTTCTTTGAGTCCTTATCTACAATCTTAATCGTTACACGATTTGTTGCATCATGAATACCAAACTCGCAGGATGTATTCTTCATCTTCTTGTTCAAATCTTCAACTGCTTTCTTAATCTGTTCATTGGTCGGTTCTTTCTTTGTATCATCGCCTTTTCCCGTATTATCCTGATTGTTTGAATCATCCTTTGACTTAACGGTTGTCACCTGTGCTGCCACATCGGTGCTGTTGCCCTGTGCTGCCGATTCGTTGACCGCCTCCACTGAATTTACCTGTGATGTCTGATAATTTGTTGATGATGCTGCTCTTGTTGCATTAACGATTCCGTCTATTGCTGCCATAATAATATTCCTCCATTCTGCCTGTCCGTTGGCCCAAATGCTACATAAATATATCCGCATCTGACTACATCCGTGTAATCAGTTTATAATTCCAGTCATGAAAATCATGCCAGAATCACCGGGTATGCAAAATATAAATTCTCTCCTTAATACAGTTATCGGAGAAAAGTGGCAAAATATTAACACTTTTCCCCGAATAAGTTTGTCCTATACTACTGTCCTAATTTTTTCAAAGCTTCCATCGCCTGTGCGGTTTCGTTTGCCGCTGCACGGTTTGCCTCCTGAATCTGAAGATAGACTTCCTTGCGGTATACCGGTACTGACTTCGGTGCAGTGATTCCAAGTTTTACCTGATCACCTTTCACCTCGATAATTGTAACCTCAATGTCATTGTTGATGACGATTGCTTCATCTTTCTTTCTTGATAATGCCAGCATGAAATCAGTCCTCCTTTTTCTCTGTAAGCAAATCGTAGACCGGATGTTTTACTTCATATTTTTCGTCCTCAACAATAATCTGGCATGCCTTCTGATTTGCTGCATTGATAATAACCGGAGCCTTGAAATTAGCCGTCATTTTCCGGATATCCGCTGGAACTGTTACCGTAACGAGAACGAGCATATCGGAGCTGTCCAAATCCCCAAGTGCGGACAACATCTCATCTTCTACCAGCGGATCATAGTCTTCCATGAGTACCAGTGGATCAATGACCGGCATTGCAAATTCCGGTTCTTCGACCGACTGAAGCCATGAGATACGGCTTTTTTCGTTTTCTATATCATGAATCAGTAAAAAATGCTGCATTTTCGGAAATCCTATGATTCCGGCAGAAAATTCTATGATTTTATCCTCTGCTGCTTCTATTTCCCCAAATAACTTCGTTGTAATCTTCATATTTACATCTCCTATAAGAAATCAAGTAATGATTTTTGTACTACCTGTGCTGCCATCATAAGAGCTGCATCATAAATACTCTGTGCCTCTTTAAATTCAACTGCTGTAGATTCAATATCCGTATCTTCATTTGTACTCTTTAATTCTTTTACGGTCAGAAGCTGCGAAGACAGCCTTTCCTGATTTAAGGTAACTCTGGTCATTCTTGCACCAAGATCTGACACCTGTGTATTTACATTTGCCTGATGATTCTGGTACAGGGTAATTCCCGAACTGAATGCTTTGGTCAGGTTATCTTCCGCATACCCTACTTCCAGTTCTGCGGCTTCCTTCATATGAGTCAGACGTTCTACCTCTGCGGTGTTTCCTGCTGCCGTCTCGGTATTAATCATACGCTCGATATTTGTAACCTTGTTATGTGCGGTCACGGCGGCTTCCGCTGCCGCTATGGTAATATCCAGATCCCTGCCAAGTTCCGGCGGCAGTACATCTTTGCCCTGTACATTGATGACCAGACTCTGGTTAAAATTAATATTATAACTGATTTTCTGATCTTTTACATATTTCTTTCCGGTATCCGGATCGACATCTCCATAGGTAACACCCTCGCTCAGATCCGTACAGTAAAAATAATTTTCCGGTCTTAAATCACCCTCGGCAAATCCGGTCTTTGTATAGGTAACGCTGAAATCATCATCCGGTGAGATATTATCATAATAGCTTTCACCAATGATTAATTCCCCTGTTTCCGGCACAAATACAATCTCATCATTCTGGATATTATATACTTCTTCTCCCATTTCCTGATAACTCTTTACGGTAACGGAAGCATTGTTCAGAATGTTATTTGTTGTAGAGGTGATTTTCAGATTTGTTGCAGAATCCAGATTATTATATGCCAGCATGACAATATTTAATTTATCATTTGTGACATCTGTTTCACGATAATCCGTTGTACTGCTTGTATTGACACCCACTACTTTATTAATCTGGCGTACATTTGCCAGGGTAAGATTCTGCGTAATCTCATACTGTTTTGTCGGATCTGCATGCTGGAACGTCAGTGTGGAATCCGTCCGGTAACCGGTAAAGATGGTTCGTCCGGCATTGTCCGCATCGCCGTCCTTATACAGCTGGCTTTTAAATTGTTTTAAAGTAGTAATAATCGTCTCTCTGTCACTGACTGTACTATATTCACTTACACCCTGATTGTAATAAGCATCTATCTTTGTAAGCACATCCTGCAGATTAGTTAATGCACCTTCTGTTGTCTTCATCCATGCATCCGCATCTTCTATGTTTTTCTCAAGATACTGGGTAAGTTCCGCCTCTGTTGAACGAAGACGCAATGCCCGGATCGCGGCGATCGGATCGTCCGATGGACGTGAGAGTTTCTTCGTACTTGCAATCTGTGTATTCAGCTTGTCCATAAGAAGCTTGTTTTTATTAATATTATTCAGGGAATTATTCATCATAATGCCGTTTGTTATTCTCATGATATCTACCTCTCTTATACACCGGTTCCGTTGATTAATTTATCATATACCTGCTGCATAATATCGATTACTTTTGCATTCAGGTCAAAAGCTTCCTGGTATTTTACCAGATTCATGGCTTCTTCATCTTTGTCCACACCCATAACAGAAAGTCTCTGGTTCTGAATCGTTACTTTATATTCGGAATAATTCTTCTCAAGTGTCTCTTCTTTCTTTGTCTCAACAGCTACTTCTGTTACCAGTGACTGTAAGAATTCTTCACTGGTAGAACCTTCCAGAATATCTGTTTTTCTTAATTCTACCAGATCCTGTATCAGATCCTGATTATCCGCACCCTCGATCCGGTCATATGTGGTAGCCATCTTTGAAGCATCCTCTAACAGTACTTTATTGACACTGTATGCATTTCCTTCTTCTGATTTTACAAAGAATGGTACATCTGCAGTGCTGTTTCCGTCCGCATCCTGTCCTTTTGTATGGATAGCATTAAATGCATCTGCAAATGCCTGCTGAAATTTGTTAATCTCATCAATATAATAAACAATTCCTTTATAATCAATCTCGTAGGAATCCTGGCTCTTCTCATTTCTTACACCGTTATTTCCGTCCCTGGACTGGATAAGACCGGTCAGAGTGCCACCAAGTCCTGCCTTGACCGGATTAAATTCTTCGCCATAGGACCACTGGATATCGTACAGACCAACCGCATCGTCTTCATCGACCTTGTCATCCCTGCTGACTACTTTTAACTGAAATGCACTGTAATTATCTACCAGAGTGTTTGTTCCCAGCTTTACGGTAAACTCTGTCTTACCGTTCTCATATACCTTTTCATTTGTCTGGATTTCGCAGATTTCGGAAAGGCTGTCCAGCAGCAAATCTCTCTTGTCGCGCAGTTCATTTGCAGAAGCACCGGTCAGCTCAATTGCATTAATCTGCTCGTTCAGTGCTGCAATATCCCTTGCGGTGGAATTGATCTTATCAACATTATCGCTGATTTCAGCATTGATATCTTCCTGCTGCAGTCTGAAATTTGTCTTTACCTGTTCAAAGAAATCCATCAGACTTTCGCCATAGCTTATCATGGCTGTTCTTGCCGGAATACTGGACGGATTCTTCTGGACTTCCTGTATACTGTCAAAAAAATTGGAATATTCTTTGGTAAATCCATCTACGGTTGCCTCATTCAGATGATCTTCCATCTGTTTGGAATGATAATATTTTATATAACATTCGCCTAATTTCGTCTGGTTTGCAATGTATTTTTTATCATAAAAAGCATCCCTGACTCTTTCGATTCCTGTTACCTTTACACCCGCACCAATCATGCCGTATTCTTGATAAACACGCAGTGCATTCTTTGCCACCTGCGTTGCCTGCTGTCTGGAATATCCGTCCGTCTTTGCATTTGCAGCATTATTTGCGGTAACATTCAGGTTTACCGATGCAGCATACAAACCTGATGTTGCTATATTTAAACCAAAAAATGTATTTGGCATAATTTACCTCCTATTTTACCAGTTTCCTACTTTGTTGATTAATGTATCCAGCATATCTGCAATGACGTTAATATATCTGGAATTTGCATTATATGCATTCTTGAAACGAATCATATTAGTTAATTCATCATTGGAGGAGACCCCTGCAAATGATGTTCTAGCCTCATCCAGGGAGGAAACTACGGAATTCTGGTTTTGTGATATTTCTTTATATACAGAACCATCATTTGCAATTACTCCCGTCATGGCATCGTAATAATCATCAATGTCCTTCGGTGTCATATTGGACGGATCCAGATTAATGGTCGCATTTGCCCATGCATCCAGAATCTTCTGTCCCAGATCCATATCTACTTTCTTATCTGCCGTGCTGAACGGAAGGAAGGAATAGTCATCCAGAAGTACCTGATTGACTTCCAGATTCTCTATTGTGTATTTTCCTTCCTTTCCAAACTGATTATACGGGTTATAAATATAGTATTTCTTTCCCCCTGCATCCGTTGCCACTGTGTATCTTCCCAGTGTATCGGATCGGGAAAACAGTTCGGAACCCGGTGTGGAATTCTCATCTGAACCGTAGGACGCACCATTTTCTCCTGTATTTAAAGCGGTTACGGTCATATCATTTACAAGTGTGAATGTTATATCATTGTCCGCAACACCTTTGGAATTAAAATCCGCCTCGGTAATGCCTGCTTCATTTAATGCCTGCTTCATTTCATCGCTGAGCTGGTTATAGACACTGCCTGCCGGAATCGTAAGTGTTGTTCCCGCTGCTATGGTTGTTTCAATATCCGGGCAAAGCAGATTGTTGATGGTTTCTACTACGGTATGTACCAGCTGATCGAACATTGCCTGTGTTTTCATAATCGGTGAATTTCCAACCGTGGTATTATAGATAAATACTTTATCCTGATATGCCGGATAATCTTCGTTCCAGTATTTTGTCAGGGCATCCTGATATGCTGCCTGATCCAGGATTCCATTCTCATCGGTATAATCTTTCTCGTCCGGTAAATCTGGTACATGCGGGATATCTTCATAAGTAGCAGTATAACCGCCCCTTGCCTTTACCAGTCCTTTTAATTCCCCGACATCGTTCCCGTTTGCCGTGGAAATCTCGACGGACAGATTGAATACCGGATCGTTATTGCTCTGCGGCCATACCGGTGTTGCATAGGTAGAACCATTCTCTGCATTCAGTTCTGCGACACTCATATGAAAGCATCCGCCTTTTGTGACAAATTCTTCTCCCTCTGCCCTTATGGTCACAAATCCGTTTTCATCTTCACTGTAGCTGATAGAAATCATGCTTCCCAGTTCATCGATGAGAGCATCTCTCCTATCACGGTAATCCATCGCCTGCTCTGTTCCCGGAGCTTCTACTCCCTGGATAAGCAGGTTATAACGGCTGATCTCATCACCAAGTGAATTGATCTTATCAACATTGGATCGGATCTTCTCATCCAGTCTCTGCTGGTAATTAGTCAAATCGCTGTATATTTCTTTTGAACGTGAAATAAATGTTTCTGTATACATAATCAGACCCGAACGTGCTACGATACTGTCCGGTGTCTTTGCAACTTCACTGATGGCTGACCAGAGTTCCTGCAATGACTTCTGGAATGCGTTATCCTTGCCAAGCTCACCTGTGATTGTTTCGATTTCTTCAACTGCATTATACTGGGTAGTATAGAATCCCTCTCTTCCTGACTGCTCACGATATGCCATATCGAGAAGGATATCCCGGTAATGCTGTGTTCTTGCATTATAGACACCATAACCAATCTGCATGGTATTTACACTGGAATTTCCATATTTTGTATAAGTCTGGTCTGCAAACTGTGCCTGCTGTCTTACATAACCATTTGTATAAACATTTGCCAGGTTATGTGCTGTAATGTTAATTGCATTCTGACTGCTGTTAAGCCCGGACACACCTGTATATAAGTTTGTCATCAAAGGCATCTTTCCACCTGCTTTCTCATGTTATTGTTTTGCATCAAATACGCCGTAATCGAGCTTCGGAGATACATTCACTGCATTTTTTGAATAATTCGCTGTCTCCGGTGCCTGGTACATTCCCTGCAGATAATTCAGGTTGAAATCGACTATTTCAAGCGATTCTCTGATTAGATTCTTATTAATCTCATTTACCATAGAAAAATTTTTCAGGGTCTGCTTCAGTTCATCATGAACTTTCATCAGCCTCCCCTGAACTTCCTTCTGGCTATGCAAAACATTTATAATATCTTTTACTGTCAGGTTTTCTTCATCCTGATTCAGCACCATGGCAATATCCTTCGCTACTGCTTCACGTTTTTTCTCCAGATTAATAAGCTTCCCTGTGTGTTCCTGTTCTTCTGCCGTAATCTTCTGAAGTGTATCAAGATCCTGCCGGACAATTACCTTCATCTTCTTCCCGGAAATACCGGTCAGTTTCCTGTACTCTTCACATTCTTCGCTTAGTACATCTATTAAATCATCGATTAAACTAGCCACTTATTTCACTCCTTATCACCTACAGCTTTGCCAGAAGTTTATCCGCCAGTTCTTCTGCTGTTACATGATAAGTTCCATTTGCAAACTGTTTCTTTAAATCGTTCACTTTATCTTCTCGAATATCGGAAGCTTTCGCAACCGCCTGCTTCGCTGTCTGCAGGTCCTTGCCAAAACTGGATATCTCAAGCTTATCACTCTCGGATACTCTGGATGCATAATTTATTTTTCTCTTCTCGTTTGTACCATATACCTGGCTTATCTGATTTAAAGCATCTATTCTCATTTTTAACGCCTCCCTGCTGATTCGAATTTAACTGCTCAATAATAATATCGGTCGTTTTTAACAGAACTTTAGTTTATTATATGCAAAAAAAGAGCCGCCGTATCACAGCAGCCCTTCCGGTGTCCGTTCTTATTCAAACCCCTGTCTAATCTGCGAAAGATGTCGCATCTTGTCCGTTTCCCTCTGTCTCTGTATCGCTGGTGTTTCATGTCCATACAGTCCCTCAAGGGTATTAACCACTTCTTTCTTACACTTCTCACAGTAATGTCCTGTCTTTATCGGAGCACCACATTTTTCACATTCAATCGTAACTGCGGAATCATCCGTAAAACACAGCCTTTCCTGTCGGATCCATGTCTTTAACTGCTGTACGGAGACATCCATTTCTTTTGAAATCTCTGAAATATTTTTATTCGGATTCTCCCGGATAAACTGTTTTACCTCTCCAAACTTCTTCTCGAGTTTGTCCTTGCATGCCGGGCAGATCATCGGTCCGGTAATATAATTAAATAATCTCTTGCAGTTTCTGCAATTCATAACTTCCATATGTATACCTCCTTCTCGTTTTAGAAAATCTCAGATTCCTGCACCTATGGATAGGCTGATAAAATAAACCTGCTGTACTCCGGCTTCTTTTAAAGCCGCCGCACACGCATCTATGGTACTTCCCGTAGTGTAGATATCATCTACCAGTAATACTTTCTTATATTTTACCGCATTTTGATCCATTTTAAAAGCATTATTTAAATTTTTTCTGCGTTCCTGGTGATTTAATTCTTTCTGTGGAATGGTATCGCGGATTCTTGCCAGGCTGTGCAAATCTGCCGGAATTCCTGTTTTTTCCGCCAGCTGCTGTGCAATCAGTGCCGCCTGGTTATATCCCCGCTTCTGCATCTTTTTCCGGCTGACCGGTACGGGAATCATGACTTCGATTCCCTCTGCACGAATCTGCCTGCCATAAACTTTCCACATCTCATCCGCATAAAAACCGGCATAGGTTCTCTGGTTTTTATATTTAAACCGGTATATGGATTCCCGGATTTCATCATTATACCGGAATACCGCCATGCCATATTCATAGTCATGACGGTTTTTCTGACAATCTCCACAATATTGGCGGATTTGCGACTGTGCATCCACAGACTCAAACGGTTTTCCACATTTTTTACACTTCGGTTCCGTAATATATTTTAACTTTTTCCTGCAGTCCTGACAGATTTCCTGCTCCCGATCCAGAACTTCCGTACATATCGGGCAGACTTTCGGAAAAAATATCTGTAAAATATGATTTACCCCTTGTTTTCTCAAAATTCCTCCTGTTTATCTAATTCCCGGATTCGCTCATCCAATGAGGAATACCGCTTCTGCTCCTGCTCGTTTTCTGCCATATTTTGCACCGCCTGCTCAATTCCCACAATGCAGACACATTTTTTTGCCCTGGTTACTCCTGTATACAGAAGATTGCGGTTCATTAACATTCTCGGTCCGGATAACAACGGCAGAACAATTGCCGGATATTCGCTTCCCTGTGATTTGTGTATAGTAATGGCATATGCCAGTTCCAGTTCGTCAAGCTGTTTAAACGGATAGGTAACAAATTTTGCCTCTTCAAATTCCACTTCCAGAAGTTCTGCATAGGTATTAATTTTTCTTATAATTCCCATATCTCCATTAAACACTCCCATGCCCTGTTCCAGCACTATATCATGTTTTCCTCTTTTTTCCCATCCGGTCTGGTAATTATTTTTGATCTGCATGACCTTATCACCTTCCCGGAAAAGTCCTGCCCCATGCTCTTTTTCTTTTTTGTCAGGCGATGCCGGATTCAGATACTGCTGCAGAATCTCGTTCAGCCGTTCCACACCCAATGCACCCTTTCTCATCGGGGTAAGCACCTGTATCTCAGAAATATCAGCCTGCACATATTTCGGCAGTTTTTCCTTTACAAGTGTGATTACCGCGGAAATAATCTGATTCGCTTCCGTTCTCCGGATAAACAGAAAATCAGAGGTTTTATTATCCAGCTGTACCTGTTCCCCATCATTTATCTTATGTGCATTTACGATAATCCCGCTCTGTGCCGCCTGTCGGAAAATTCTCGTCAGCATAACAACATTGTAACAGTGGGATGAAATAATATCTCTTAATACATTTCCCGGGCCGACACTTGGAAGCTGATTCACATCTCCGACCAGAATCAGCTTAGTTCCCGGCATGATTGCGTGTAACAGTGCATTCATCAGGAACATATCCACCATTGACATTTCATCAATAATTACCACATCTGTTTCCAGCGGATTCGTTTCATTCCGTTCAAACCTCATTCCGATATGTTCGATATCATTATCATTTTCTTCCGCACCGCCGCTGATTTCCAACAGTCTGTGAATAGTCTGGGCTTCATGTCCGGTTGCCTCCGTCATTCTCTTTGCCGCTCTTCCGGTCGGTGCTGCCAGCAGAATCTCCATTCCCTGATTTTCAAAATAATGGATGATCGTTCGTATGGTTGTCGTCTTTCCAGTACCCGGACCGCCGCTGATCAACAGTATTCCGCAATTTACCGCTTCCATTACCGCCCTTTTCTGCAGTTCATCCAGCTCAATCCCGGTATTCTCCTGTATCTCATTGATTTTTTTCTCAATCTGTTTCTCTTGGTAATCTTCTCTGATATCCAGCTCTCTTAATTTGGCCGCAATATTTAATTCCGCATAATAATACATCCCGGAATATACCCTGTTGCCCTCTTCCGACTTTTTTACCACAATTTTCTTATCAATCACGAGATCCATGAGATATTTTTCAACATCGATTTCCTCCGCCATAAGAAGTTCTTTCAACATCTGTTCCAGCTCCGGCTGCGGCAGATAGGCATGTCCGTTCATTCCCGCCTGCGACAGGAGATAAGTAATCCCGCTTTTTATACGAAAATCCGAAGTGCTGCTGAAGCCTGCTTTCATGGCTATCTCATCTGCTATTTTAAAACCGATGCCCTGGATATCGTCCGCCAGTTTATACGGATTTTTCTTGATCATGACATAGATATCCTGTCCGTACTGCTTATAGATTTTAACCGACAGATTCATGGAAATGCCATACTGCTGCAGAAAAATCATGGCTTTTCGCATATCCTTCTTTTCTTCCAGCTGATCCGCGATTTCCAGTGCCATCCTCTTGCTGATGCCTTTTACTTCTGCCAGTCTCTCCGGCTCTTCTTCTATCACCCGGAAGGTATCTTCTTTGAAATGTCTTACGATTCTGTCCGCAAGTGCGGCACCGACTCCTTTGATCGCACCCGATCCGAGATATCTTATGATCGCTTTTTCATCTTCCGGCTCCTTGATCGCATAGCTTTTGATCGCAAACTGATCTCCATAGGAAGGATGTGTCATGTATTCTCCTTCCATCTCGATGTACTCACCTTCTCCGATATACTGAAAAGTGCCTACGCATGTGGTTTCGTCACTTTTATCCGCCACCGTAAGCACTGTATATCCATTATCGCTGTTTCTGTATACAATTTTTTCCACATAACCGCTTAATGAACTCATATATTATTCCAGTCCGTAATTCCTCTTCATCTGCTCGTAGAGAGTTTTGGCAATGCCAATTCCCTCTCCGTTATTACTCTCAGTAACATCTTCTGCCAGTTCCTGATATAATGTATCACCAAAGTAATCCATATATTTACTTGCTGTGGAATCTTCATCGCTCTCCGGAATCATTTTCTCCATCTGTTTGATGACCTGCTCCACAAAATAGGACTCAAACTGTTTGCATACATCATATAATTCTTCTTCACTTGCCTGGGAATAATCAGCATTAGAAAGTGTATTCTGCAGTTTGTTCGCAGAACCTGTATTGGAACTGCCATAAGCCTCATTATAGTAAGATAATAAATCTGAACCGCCCGCTATTGTATTCATCTTATTCATCCTTTCTTATACGATTATCTCTTCAGCTGGTTTGCCTGCTGGAGCATTTCATCCGATGCTGTGATTGCCTTTGAATTCATCTCGTATGCACGCTGTGCCACGATAAGATTTACCATCTCATCTGCGACATTTACATTGGCTGCTTCCAGATATCCCTGACGAAGTGCTGATTTCTTAATATCCGTACTGTCCGCTTCCAGAATCGGTTCTCCCGATGCATCAGTTGCCAGATAAGTACTTTCTGATCCTTTCTCGAGTCCGCCCGGATTAGAGAACTGTGCCAGTCCAATCTGGATGCCGATTTTTTCTGCCTGTCCGTTATCTCCCGGATAACAGATATTTCCATCTTTATCAATCGTAACTTTACTCATATTGTATGTATCATCCAATGTGATCGGCAAACCTGTCGTATCTAATACCCCATATCCTTCGCTGCTGCAGAGCATCATGGTTCCGTCATTCATCGGACTCCATGTGAAAGATCCGTTTCTTGTATACAGGATATCCCCGTTCTCATCCTCGAGCTGGAAGAACCCTTTTCCGTCGATTGCAAAATCAGTATCCAGCTCTGTGGATGTAATATTTCCCTGGGTAAAGATGGTAGAAATCGCAGAATTTCTTACACCCAGTCCAACCTGTGCTCCCACCGGTTTGGTATCTCCGTTTGCACTTGTTGTGACAGACTGTGATGTCTGATATAAGAGTGTCTTAAACTGTGCTGACTGTGTTTTATATCCTGTAGTATTGACATTTGCAAGGTTGTTTGCAATAACATCCACGGCTGTCTGCTGTGATGTCATTCCTGATGCAGCTGTCCAGAGTGATCTCATCATAATTGCCTTACCTCCTTCTGTTATGCGGCAAATTTACCTGTCATCATACTTTTCCGACCTGATTTACGGATTTATCCAGCATATCATCTTCTGTCTGGATTAATTTCTGGTTGCTTTCGTAGGCTCTTGAGATGGTAATCATCTCTACCATTTCTTTTACTACATTGATATTGGACATTTCCAGATATCCCTGTTTTACTGCCGCCGTCGATTCTGTCTCGGTCGCACCGTCCACAACGTTGTAGAGATTTTCCCCAAACTTCTCGATATTATTATAATCTTCAAAATCCACGATTCTTAAAGAATCCACATATTCACCATCCGCATAAATATCTCCGTTATCACGGATGGACACCTCGGAAGTCTCCACCGGAATCATGATATTTCCGCCCTCTCCCTGGACATAGTCGCCTTCGAGAGTTCTTAAATATCCTTCGGAATCCATGGTAAATTCTCCGTCCCTGGTATATTTCTCAGAAGTATTTCCCTTCTTGTCCGTGTAGGAAATAGTGAAAAATCCATTTCCTGCAAGTGCCAGATCATAAGTATTACCGGTCTCTTTAAATGATCCCTGGGAATAATCGGTATAATTCTCGCCGATCTTTACCCCGAGGCTCATTTTCCCGATTCCTTCATTCAGATATGGCACTGACAAATCATTCAGTTTCACTGTCAGCATCTGGTCAAAAGATTTCGAAGTAAGTCCTTCCCGCTTAAATCCTGTCGTAGATGCATTCGCCAGATTGTTTGTTACGGTATCCAGTCTCTTCTGCTGATTAATCATTCCCGTATATGCTGTATACAATCCTCTAACCATCGTATATCCTCCAATACATACTAATTACTGTTTATTCTTTGCCGCTCTCGCTGAGACATTCGATATATCTTCCGGTTCCAATGGCAACAGCTGTCATCGGATCTTCTGCTGTCATGGTATTAATACCCGTCTTGCTCTCAATCAGTTCTTCCAGTCCCTGAAGCAATGCACCGCCTCCGGTTAATACAATTCCTCTCTCTGCAATATCAGAAGATAATTCCGGCGGGGTTTTCTCAAGTACGCTGTGAACTGCCTCAACGATCTGTGAAGTTGCTTCCCTGAGTGCTTCTTCTGTCTCTTCAGAAGTAACGGTAATGGTCTTTGGAAGTCCGGTTACAAGGTTTCTTCCTCTGACATCCATCGTGATTACTTCCTGTCTTGGAAATGCACATCCAATCTTGATCTTGATCTCTTCTGCCGTTCTCTCACCAATCAGAAGGTTATGCTTCTTACGCATGAATCTTACGATGGCTTCGTCAAAATCATCGCCGGCAATCTTTATAGAAGTGCTGACAACTGCTCCTCCCAGAGAGATTACGGCAATATCTGTAGTTCCACCTCCGATATCTACAATCATGTTGCCACATGGTTTTGCAATATCGATGCCTGCACCAATCGCTGCCGCAATCGGTTCTTCTATAATATCTACTGATCTTGCTCCTGCCTGCCAGGTAGCATCTTCTACGGCTTTCTTCTCTACCTCTGTAACACCGCTCGGTACACAGACTGCAATTCTCGGCTTCTTAAATGTTCTTTTACCGATCGCTTTCTGGATGAAATGTTTGATCATCTTCTCTGTAACGGTGTAATCAGAGATAACACCCTGACGCAGCGGTCTTACTGCAACAATATTTCCAGGAGTACGTCCAATCATAAGACGTGCTTCTTCTCCAATTGCTTTAATCTTATTCGTGTCCCTGTCAAAAGCCACAACTGACGGCTCTTTTAATACAACACCTTTTCCCTTTATATAAACAAGTATGCTTGCTGTTCCCAAATCAATACCGATATCTGTTTCTAACATTACAATCTCCTTCCTCAACGGATTCATTCTAATCAAATTTCAAATATATACTAATCTTCTTAATTGAAGATATTTCCACCACCTAACATTATATACAATATCCCTTGATTTTGGAAGAACTTTTTTTAATTTTCTCGCATATTCTGTCGATTTTTTTGCTGTTCATTTTTATTTCTTTTTTTATTTACAATTCTTTCTTTTTAAAGACATATTTTAGACATACTCAATTTGTATTATATACAGCGTAGCAAGCAATTGCTACTTTGTATATTCAATGTACCCTATCTATTGAATATACCGTTTTTCATACTCAAGCCCGTCGCCTACGGGGCGGCGGGCACCCCCCGTAAATCATTTTCGTTTCTTTGAGCCTGATTAGTTCCCTACTAATCAGGCTCAAACCCTTTTTAAAACAAATTCAGAATCTGTCTTGTCATACTTATCCCATTTTTTGCATATGATGAAACAATTAAATATCACAGAGGTTTTCCTTTGAAAAATTATATTGAAGAAAGGGCTACCCTGATTGCTCTTTATATCATTGAAACAGGCTGCACAGTACGGCAGGCTGCAAAAAAATTCGGTGTAAGCAAATCCACAGTACATAAGGATTGTACCGAGAGGCTTCCGGAAATCAACCACTCCCTCTCCGAATCCGTCCGGCATGTACTGGATATCAATAAATCCGAACGGCATATCCGGGGCGGGCTTGCCACACGGGAAAAATATCTGCACTTACATAAAAAAGGGTGTCTAAACACCCTTTCCTAAACCTCTTGCAAAATTTGCAAAACTGGTTTATAATCAGTTTAGAAACCGAAGGAATATGGCTTGTCCAACGGTTACACAATTGAAAACTTATAAGTGTTAAGTATTTAACAGATTACAGGCTATCCTCTATTGGCAGTAGAGGATAGCCTTTCTGTTTATCTGCGGTTATTTCTATTGTCTATGTATGTTAAAGCTGCAAATACAACCAATAAAAGCGTAAGTACTTCCAAAGTGTTCATAGCGACCTCCTTTCCGTTTCCAGAAAGGTTAACCAATTCCATTATACATGAGCTGCTCTTGCCTTATCATGATAGCTGTTTTCCAGTGCAAGATGGAACTGCATATATTTCCACATGATGGTATACTTTTCTACTCCACTTTTCATCTTTTACACCTCTATTAATCTTCCACCATCTAATTCGCTCACATTATCACATAGCAGTCTGACATCTTCCGCATTATGACTTGCCAGTATAATTGTTTTTCCTTCTTGTTTAAATGCCAGTATTAAATTTCTAAACTCTTCCACACCTTTCTTATCCAATCCATTTGTTGGTTCATCTAAAATCAAAATATCCGGTTTTTCCATAATCGCCTGTGCAATTCCTAATCTCTGCCGCATTCCCAGAGAATATTTTCCGACATGTTTTTTCATAGCCGGGTCCAGCCCTGCCTTCTCCATGGCAGAAACAATTTCCTCTTTTCCTATCATTTTTCTGACAGATGCCAGATATTTTAAATTATCATATCCGCTGAAGCTTTTTATAAACCCCGGTGTTTCAATTATAGCACCGATATTATCAGGAATTTCCATATCCTTACCCACTACTTTACCATCCAGTATTATTCTGCCCGATGTCAGTCTGGTAAGCCCACAAATGCATTTTAACAAAACTGTTTTTCCAGAACCATTTCTTCCAATAATACCGTGAATCTGATTCTGTGCAAATGTCAGGCTCACATCATTTAAAGCAATTGTATCTTTATATTTTTTTACTGCATGTTCTACTACAATATAATCTTCTTTCATTTTCTCACGCTCCTTCTATCGGCTGTATTACTGCATATTTTGCACATTTTTTCAAAATATAAATCAATATAACATTCGCTGCCAACAAAAATATGAATGCTGTATACAGACTTGTTTTTCCTGTCTGATACTGATTTGTATACAGGCAGCTCAAATCCATCCAGGACATAACGAACGGAACATGATTCGGATAGCCAAAATCATTTAATGTGCCAAAAAGCAAATCTATACAGCTATATATCAATGCCAGAACCAGTCCCAGCTGACTTTTGGTAACCTGATTAATCAGAAAAATAAAAAATCCGGTCAGACTGCTGATAAGTATACTCAACAGCATCGTATATATCAATGCCTGCCATGCTTCATAATGATCTATAATATATCTGGCAGAGCCTGTATTCCCGGTAGATGCCCACATCTGCATATGGTTATCTGCCATCATTCCCAATACATCTCCCCAGCATACTGATATTCCCAAATCCGGCAGCAATACAAGCATACTGATAATAGCACTAAACACCTGATATATCACCGCAACAGCTATAATCGAACATATTTTTCCTTTCATCCATTTTCCGGTTCCCATACGCTGTACCATATACAACCCAAGTTCATCCTGAAATGGTACATCGGACATAAGCATGATCATTACAAATATTGTAAACAAACGATAAGACCACTCCCCATTAAAGAGAGGATACAGGAATGGGGATACTGCCACATTCATCTGCTCTGCCATATCTTTTAGCGAATTTACATTTACATAATCCGCCATAAAAAACGCGGTAAAGAAAAACAATATGTATATTTTGGGTTCACGAAACATCTTTTTTATATCCATCCGTACAATTATCCACTCTTCTCTCATATATTTCTCCTTATTTTTCTGTCAAAAACAAACCAGCCAACAATAGCCAAAACCACTGTATATAACATTGTAAAGCATAAACTTTCCAGTTCTTTATCCAGTCCGAACTGAAATGTAAAATAAACATTTGCTACACTTAATATACGAAATCCATTCCATTTTGACAAATCATATAAATCCGTAAATATATACAGAAAAAAGTAGTACACAATCGATGGCATTGCATAAATCAGAAACTTATTCCGCACAAATGCAGATGCAATAAATGAGATAATTGCAAAAAATGCTCCCTGCAATCCGCCCAAAAGCAATCTATACAAAATAAACAGCCAATATCTGCCCTGTTGCAGTGTCTGCCAGCTTCCCTGATAGATATCATTATTTTCTGCTGACAGCGGCAACATTAACGACAAAATACACACATACAGAAGCTTTCCAATCACAATACACAAAAAAGCACTAACTACACAGGTAAAGACTTTTACTGCAGAATATCTGCTGCACGAGCTTCGATATACGATATTCGTAATAAATTTATTTTCTGCGTCCTCACAATAAGATCCAGCAAAAACCATAACGCCAACCGTGCAGCTTAACAAATGATACAATGTACTTGCACCATTATTCATAATCATATCCGTCACATTTTGATATAAAATAATTCTGCCGCCTTTTATTTCCGCGCCTATCAGCAATTGTGGCAAAGCATCCATACACTCCAGTATTGCAACCATAATCACGAGTAAAGCAAATTTTCTGTTTGCAATGGCTCTTTTTAGATCTGCACAGACAAACCCCATATTAACACCCCTTTTCTTCTTTCGCACCAGACCATTAAAATCTGTTTTCCACGTCTTTAATTAAATCCAATATATTCACCTGTCATGGCATTGTAAAATTCTTTCTGTGCCCACCCGGTTCCTTCTACAACAGTATTTACCTGCCACACCGGAATCATCTGATACTTCTCTATACCATTTTCATCCGTTCCATTATCCCAGGCTGCATAATATAATTTCAAATCCACTATCTCTGTTTTTTTATTTGCTGTTTTATAATGTTCATGCAGCACCTCAAGCATACTTTTACCACTTAATATTTTTACCTGCTGTGAAGGTGTCTGCTCCATATTTATACCCTGAAAAACTTCAAATGACAAAAGATTTTTATCCTTATCAAAAACCAGACTGCAATAAGTAGTATCATACAAATCGATCGTGCCATATCTGCTTATTACATTGTCCGGCAGTTTCTGTCCTTCCTGTACTTCAGGTGAAATTCCCAACGATATTACCGGAATATTCTGTCCAAGTGCCGGTCGTATTGTGACACAATAATATTCTTCATTATCCAGTCCTGATAAATCAATTTTTGCCCCGGTTACAGCATCTGTCTGATCTGACTGTTTGTATACTGCCTCTGTTATATGTGAATATTCATACTTTGTACAAATAGAAAATCCTATGATATCTTTAAAAATATTTAATACTTCATCCGTTTTTTCTTTCAGCACCGCATCTTCTTCCATGCGTGAAACTGGCAAACGGTAACACAATGACTCTAAGTGTCCAACACTGCTAAGTTTTTCTTCCCGGCTAAATGAAAAAGCAGTGCCGGAATTTCCTAAGAGATCATCCTCTTTCAATACTTCTGCTCCATAATATGTATTTAACTGATTCAATATATCTGCTGTATTCTCTACCACCGCCGCATCCCCATCAGAAATTAATGCATAATCATAAACTCCCGCTCCTGCTTCATATGCCGCATACTCTGTAACATCTGCATCCACATGAACTTTTTCATTTAAGCCCAGTGTCAGATGCGTGTCCGCTTCTCCTATTCTTCCGTATGCTTCTTCAAAATTTTCAACTGTCTGCTGTTCTTCCGTCTGTGTCTTCTTTGCAGCAGTTGCCTGTCCATTATCTGATGTCACTGATTTACAGGATGTCAGAAGTAATACTGCTGCTGCTGTTAATAAAAGTATCTGTTTTTTTACCATATGATGACCTCCTTAATTATCTATACACCTCTTCGCTTCCATTAAAGACTGTTTTTTTAACTTCATACAAGAAATATTCTAACCTATCTAAAATATATCATATATCTTTCAATTATACAACAATAATAGTAGATAAAATCTGAAAATTTCAAAAATTCAGGATGTATATTTATAAAAAATGCACAACTGCAACTATAAAAAAAGAGACTTGAAAAATCAAGTCTCTCATCGTATAAACCTACAAAATCCCCACTGCCGTTAAAAACAGAATCAGCAGCAAGACCGGTGCAATGTATTTTACCATAACTACATACAGTCCTTTTCTGCCCATCTTTCCATGGTGGACTCCATCCGGACATTCCACCTCATCTATGATGGTCTTTGGCTTAATCACCCAGCCAACCAGGATACAGGTAGCGATTGCTACGATTGGCATCAGAATCTGGTTACTGACATAATCAAGGATATCCAGAATCTGTCCGGTTGTGCCATTCGGAAGTTTTACTTCCATATACAGCATATTATATCCGAGACAAACTATGATTCCCACGATTACCGAAAAAGTAATAACTGCGATACAGGATTTCTTTCTGCTTATTTTAAACTGATCCATCAGGCTTGAAACAATTGCTTCCATAATAGATACAGCTGAAGTCAGTGCGGCAAATAATACCAGCAGGAAGAAAATCATTCCCATAATACTTCCCATGCTTCCCATGGAATCAAATACTTTCGGCAGGGATATGAACATCAGGCTTGGTCCGGACGCCGACATTCCTTCTCTTCCCATGAAAGTAAATACCGCCGGAATAATCATCATGCCGGCAAAAAATGCAACTATGGTATCGAATATCTCTATCTGGTTGATGGATTTATTCAGATCCGTTTCTTTCTTTACATAAGAACCATAAGTAATCATGATACCCATGGCAACACTCAGGGAGTAGAACAACTGTCCCATGGCATCAATGACCGTGGAAACAAATGATTTCAGCGTCAGATTGGCAAAATCCGGAATCACATATGCTTTTAAGCCCTGAAGTCCCGTTCTCGTCACACCGTTTTCATCCGTAGAGGATAAAGTAAGTGAAAATGCTACCACGATCAATATAATAACAAACAAGATCGGCATCAGAATCCTGGAGCACTTTTCAATTCCTTTATCCACACCATTGTATACAATAAAAAATGTTGCAGCCATAAAGATAATCATAAATACTACCGGTGCAATATTTCCACCAATAAATCCCGTGAAATAATCAGCTTCTGTGGCATTTTTTCCCTGCATGGTCAGATATGTCACGAAATATTTCAATACCCATCCGCCGATTACGCAGTAATACGGCATAATGATAACAGGAACAATACTTGCGATGACTCCCAGCGGTTTCCACTTTTCACTCAGATGTCCATATGCCGTCAGCGGACTCTGTCCTGTCTTTCTTCCGATCGCAATCTCGGTTGTAAGCAGGGTAAAACCGAAGGTAAGTGCCAGTACGATGTATATGACCAGAAAAATACCTCCGCCATCTTTTGCCGCCAGATACGGAAACCTCCAGATATTTCCAAGCCCCACCGCACTTCCTGCCGCCGCCAGGACAAATCCCAGCGAACCGGTAAAGCCTCCTCTTTTACTCTTCTCTTTCATCTTCTAATTCTCCTCATCTTAAAATTCTTATGTTAATTGTGAAACACATCATTTGCATATATATTTACAAAAATTCAAGTGTTTCGCTACTAACTAAATTTAATTCTTACTTAGCATTATGCCGATATAATCCTTGATCATATCAACACTTGCATCTATTCCCAGACTGCTGCTGTCGATGCAGAGTCCGTAATGCTTTGCAAGTCCCCACTGTTCTCCCGTATAATATTTCTGGAAAGAAGCTCTTCTTGCATCCGTTTCCGTAACTGTTTTCTCTGCTTCCCTTCTTCCGATATTGTGGGTTTTCATAATACGGTCTATTCTCAGGTTCTTATCGCCGGCAAGGAATACACTGACCATTTCCGGATATCCGCGGTATGCATAATTCCCGCATCTTCCGAGCAGAATAAATTCCTTCTCCGGAATAATTTCCTTTAATGCACGAATGGGAATCTGTAGAATATCACTGTCACCTTCCCCTGCCGCAATCGCATACAAAAGGCTGTTGACCGGTGTTTCCGCAAAGAAATTCGGCATTCTCTCATAGATTCCTTTCTCTTTTGCAATCTCAATAATCGCCTTTTTATCATAAAATGGAATACCATAATTATCCGCCAGCATTCTTCCTATAGTATTACCGCCGCAGCCACATTCTCTTCCTATAGTAATAATCATGTTTCTTCCTTCCTTTCCAGCATTTCCTTAATCCTTCTGCGAACTTCAGGATTCAGGATCTTTACTTTCTTTTTCTTTTCGCCACACAAGTTTATCACTTTATTCCGATATTCGCAAGCAATATCTTCTTTCATTAATCTTCCGATGACCGAATAATCGCCGAATGCATGCATCGGAAATGCATACCGGATTGGTATGTTGTGCATATAATAATCAAAACCATCTGCATAATGATTCTCCAACCTTGGGTCAAGCGGCAGAAATGCAGCCGTTATCTCGTTTCCGGCGAGTTTTTCACAGAGAAATTCCAGATCATCCTTGAAGTTCTTCTCCATCTTCTGTTTTTCTTCCTCTGTTTCGCCCTTCCAGGTCCACCAGTTCAAATCTCCCGCATGATACACATAAGAACCGTTTTTCCTTAATCTTACAAGAAATGCCACCCCGATATCCGTGGATGGAATGGTCTGTATCTGCACAAACTGATCTTCCCTGTTTTCTTTTTCCTTTATCCATATGATTTTTTCCAGAAGTTCCTCCGTCAGCCCCTTCTTCTCCAGTAAGTATTTCCGTTTGTATTTTTTGCGGATATCCTCGGACAGAATGTAATGTATCTCTTTGTATTTTTCTGCCAGGTCAAAAATCTGGAAATTAAAATGATCTGCATGTTTATGGCTGGAAAAGACATACAGCGGTTTTTCCGCTGCAAACTCCGGGATGTCACCCCTGTAATAATCAAACAGGAGTGTACAATCCAGTGTCTCCACTGCAAAACCGCTGTGATAAATAAATGTAATCTTCAGATTATTTTCTAGTATAATTGTATTCTGCTGAGCCATATCCCACCTAGTATGCCTTTACTTTTGTCCATAAATCTGCAAAGTACTGTTTAATTTCGGTATCCTGATACCGGAACACTTCATTTTTCTCATTGCCGGTATTCGGTGCATAAGCATCAATTCCCTTATAATCTTCGGATTTCATCTGCTCATATGCTTTTGTCACTGGTGAAGTATATCCGACTTCCGCAGAATTCGCTGCCGCATTGTCGTTATCAAGCATGAAATTGATAAATTTATGTGCCAGTTCGGAATGTTTCGTTCCTTTCATGATAACCATGGCATCATACCATGTGTTTGTTCCCTCTTCCGGCTCAAAGAAATCCAGCTTTTCATTTTCTGACATAATATATGCTCCGTCTCCGGAATATACTACTGCCATCGCCTTATTTCCGGAGATCATGTTATCAATCACATCATCGCCTGCATAGATCGGATTCATACTGTCACGCTGTTCAATCAGCCACTGGTATGCCTGGTCTATCTCTGATTTATCCGTTGTATTCATGGAATATCCCAGAGCCTTTAATGCTATCATAAAGGAATCCCTCTCGGAATCATACATATAGATATTATCCTTGTATTTTGTATTATTCAGCAGGTTCCATCCGTCTGCAAGATCTTTTTCGTCCACAACCGTTGTGTCATAGAGGATTCCGACTGTTCCATAAAAATACGGAACTGCATATTCCTGATTCGGATCGTATGCCTGACCCAGTGTGTCCGGATTCAGATTATCTTTGTTTGTAATCTTATCCCAGTCTATCTTCTCAAGCTTGTCTTCTTTTATCAGGCGTTCTATCATGTAATCAGAAGGAACTAAGACATCATAGTTCTCTCCGCTCATAATCTTTGTATACATGGTTTCATTGGAATCAAATGTTTCATACACAACCTTGCATTTATTTTCTTTTTCAAATTTACTGATCAGGCTGGTATCAATATATTCCCCTGCATTGTATATTTTCAGTGTTTCCTTTGATTTTCCGCATCCGGTAAGTGCCAGTGCTGATACCGCCAGCAGTCCAAAAACAGTTATAAATTTTTTCATTGTAATTCTCCTTTTTCTCATTTCTTTACCTGCTGCATTTCAAGTGCAAGTTTCTTCTTCGCACGACGTTTTGCCAGTACAGGTACTACATTTACAATTACCAGTGTTACCATAATTACAAGTATTACTATAGTAGATAATGCATTAATGGTCGGGTTTGTACGCTTTGTCATATTGTATACAATAATGGAAATATTCTTTACCCCATTTCCGGTTACAAAATAGGAAATCACAAAGTCATCAAAGGACATTGTGAATGCCAGAAGCACTCCTGCAAAGATTCCTTCTTTTATCATGGGAAGAATTACTTTAGTCAGTGCCTGGAATGGTGTCGCTCCCAGATCCATCGCCGCATTTGCAAGGCTTGGATCGAGATTTCTTACCTTCGGATAAACACTTGTTATCACATATGGGGTGCAGAATGCAATATGCGCCAGAAGCATGGTTACATATCCTTTTTCTATTTTCATGGAAGAAAACAGTATCATAAGTCCGATCGCCGTGACAATATCCGGATTCATAATCGGTACATTATTGACATTTACAACAATCTCTTTGATTATTTTCCTGCTCTTTGACAGTCCGATCGCAGTAATTGTTCCCAATATAGTAGAAATCAGGGTTGCAATGACGGCAATGGATAAGGATACATATACCGCACCCATAATTTCTGAATCGGAAAACAGCCTTTCATACCACTGCATGGAGAATCCTTCAAATCTGGTCAGTGATTTGGAAGAATTAAAGGAAAATATCATGGTTACAAGGATCGGAAGATACAGGAATAAAAAGCAGAGTGCTATATATAATCCCGCACCGATTTTCTTTTTCTCTTTCTTTTCTCTCTTTTCATTCATCTGCTACTCCTCCTTGGAATCATCCGGATCCAGTTTTCTCATAACAGTGATTGCGATCAGGATAACCACTGCAAGAATCAGTGAAATGGCACTTCCGAAGTTCCAGTTTCCAACGGAAATAAACTGGTTTTCAATAAGATTTCCGATTAACATATACTGCCCGCCACCGAGAAGTTTCGGGATAACGAATGTTGATACGGATAATAAAAATGTAATCATAACACCATTTACCACACCCGGTATTGATAATTTGAATACTACTTTAAAAAATGTCTGTACATTATTCGCACCCAGATCATGTGCCGCCTCAATCAGCGAATGATCTATTTTGCTCAGTGAAGTATAGATCGGAATAACCATAAACGGCAGGAAATCGCTGATCATGCCGATGATAACAGCAAAATCTGTATACATAAAGGTTATCGGATCCAGTCCGAATTTTTCCAGTATGGTATTCACAATTCCATTATCCGACAGAATACTTATCCACGCATAGGTTCTTAATAAGGTATTAATCCACATCGGAATGGTTACCAGCAGAATCATAAAGCTCTGTGCTCTCTCACTGAACTTGCAGATATTATATGCCAGTACATATCCGAGCAAAAAACAGAAGAATACCGTAACCAGTCCTATCTGGAATGATTTAATAAACACCTGCAGATAAATCGGTTCTGCAAACTTTTTAAAATTCGTCAGGGTAAACTGGATATTTACCAGTGTATTTCCACCCGTGGTCACAGAGTAAATCACAATAAGCAGCAAAGGGATTACAACCATAAGCATGGACCATACCAGGTATGGACGCACCAGTTTTACATAATGTTTCATTTTCTGCTCCTTTCACATTTTAATTTTAGTTAATTGCGAAACTCATAACTTATCTTTATTGTATATGCAAATTGAACAA
>OGJI01000413.1_pt1 | contig 56855 bp, 49 predicted proteins | sample 1572031 | NCBI WGS metagenome assembly OGJI01 (sample SAMEA2582119, study PRJEB24529) | metagenome | biome: Human gut stool | place: China | collected 2011
TGGCAGAGGCGGAATACTGCAAACTGATGCCCTGCAGCTCCAACTGCTCCATCAGACTATTGAGATTCTCCAGAGTTTCCCCGGTAAACTCCCTGCCGGAGAAATAGGTGTCCTTAATCCGCTGCAACTCCTGTTCGATTTGGATCATGGTCTTCAAATCGCCCAGTGCCACCGGAGTCCCATCCACGTCGGCTATACGGGTGAGATCCGTGGCGGGATTTTCCAGCAGCTCCATGACAGCCGCCAGTGTCAACACCTGGCCGTCCAGCGTGATGGTTTGATCCACCTTGAAATTGCCGGCTTCATCCAGCAGCCCCAAAGCGTTCAGCATGGAAAGCACTTGGTCGCTGCTACCGCCGTTCAAGGCGGCGAGTTGCTCCAAAATCGCCTGATTTTCCTCAGGTGTGTTGCCCAGCGAATCGCTCACCGCTGCAAACGCCGCTGTCGGCAGCATGGTCAGCACCATGCTGCACAGCAGCAGGATGCTGAGTATTCGTTTCTTCATTTGCTTTTCTCCTCCTTTTCGTGTCGGGCGGGCTTGTCCGCCCCGTCATTTCTACGTTTTTCCTTGCCTCTAAGCCGGAAGCACAGCGCGGTGATCGCCGCCGCCGCTGCAAAGGCAACGACGCCCACCAGCACATAGCCGCCCGCGTCCTCCCGCAGCAGCATCGCGCCGAATATACCCTGCGCGGCGGTCTGCCCCGACCCGACGACCATGCCCGCCGCCTGCGTCAAGACCGCGCACAGCAGTATACACGCTACTGAGAGGCTTATTGCCTCGCGCCGCTGCCTTCGTCGGGTGTTTTCCCGCACCCGCTGCTTGACGAGTGCGACCCGTCTTGCGGTATCGTACATTTCGTTTGAACCTCCTCTCTGGATTTTTTGAAATGCAGTTTAAAAACCCCTTCACTTATATAGGTACAAAAAATCGAAAAAACTCTCACCCAAAACGCAAAATTTTTCAAAAAAATTGAGAGCCGCCAAAAAGCAGCTCTCATGGAGTGGATATTCTGTTATTGCTTCCGTGATAATCGGAAAACGGATAGCCTTCCTGCCGTCACCAGCAACACCGGCAGGGCGTAGGCGATGTACTGCGCTGCGCCGCCGTGGACGATGAGCAGATTGTAGATGGCGTGTAGGGTGATGACCGCGCCCAGCAGCCCGCAGGTGCCCGCGATCTTCAGCCACGTCCGCCACCATGTATATGCAAGTCCGCCGCCCACGATCAGACCGCAGAGGACGTGCATGGCTCCCGTGCCGAAGCCGCGGAAGAAGATGAAGGAGAAGCGGTCCGCGCCGTTCTGAATGAGATAGCACACGTTCTCAAACGTGGCGAAGGCGAGAGCCACGGTGATGGCGGCAGCCTTGATTTTATCGCCCTCCGGCTCAAACACCAGCAGATAGAACGCCAGCGGCAGTAGCTTCATCATTTCCTCCACCACCGGTGCGATCTCCGCTGTGGCGGCAAGGGTGTCCGCCTGACACACCGCCGCGAGGAAGGTATTGATATAGGCCGAAATCAGGCATACCCCCATCCCTGCAATGCAGAATAGGAAGAAGCGGAGCTGCCGCCTGCCCATACACAGGGCAGCCACCAGCAGGGGAGATACCATGCAGAGGAAGATGTTTTCAATATAGGTCATGCGTCCACCGCCTTTCTCGTGGCGGGCAGCAGCCCCAGAATGGCAAGCGTCAGCAGCATATCGCACCAGAAGGTGGGCCTTGCCGGAGAGGTATCCGACCAGAAGCAGCCCGCCGTCCAAAGCAGATACTCTGCAAACGCAAAGCACAGCACGCCGATGTGAAACCACCGCATATTCCGCGCCGCACCTGTCTGCCCATTGGCGTAGACCAGCCCTCGAATGGCGCAGAAGGAGAGCCATATCATCATGCCGCACCAGATCATGTTGGAGAGGATGTCCCCGAAGGTACAGTAGAACGCCAGCAGCGGCACGCCGAACGCAGCCGCGAGCCATGCCCTGCGGCAGCGGAAGCTGCGCTCGTCCTGACTGGCGAGCGTTGCTTGCAAAATGCGCAGGAAAATTACGCTCGCCACCCAGCCGAACTCCGACACATAAAAGACCCGGGGCGTGGTGTCGAACAGCAGAAGATACAGCGTCCAGTAGAGCGCACCGAGGGCAAAGCAGCCATAGAAGCACAGCAGCAGAAAAAACGACTGTCTGCCGCTTTTGCGGTAGGCGATACCCGAAAGCAGCGCGCCGACGAACGTGGTAAGCAGTTGCAGCAGGTTCTCAATCAGCTCCATGCGCATCCTCGCTTTCCTTGTCCTGCCCGTCCTCACGGCTCATCTGCCGCAGCCGGAAGCACAGAACAGTCACGCACACACCAAGTAAAAACGCCAGCAGTCCAATGACGATGTATCCCAAGGCAGCACCTCCGCCATACATGCTGGCCGCCGTTTCAAAGCCGGAATAATCGCCTGTCTGGATGCTCTCGGCAATACCGGGCATGGCGAGGGACGCGCCGATGAGCAGCACAAGGCACGCCGCCACGACGGAAACCATGGTGATCGTATTGCTCCGCCGCCGTTTCTCCCGCTCAATTTTGGCGATGCGCCGCTTTGTCTCCGCGACGCGCTCTTCATGACTCCGCATTTGTGATCCCCTCCCGTTCCAGCAGCCTTCGCAGGCTCTCTTTTCCGCGATACACCATGTTGGTGATCTGCTTCACCGTTTTTCCCGTGACCTCCGCCGCCTGCGCGTAGCTCATGCCTTCAAAATAGGTGAGATAGAGGACTTCCCGATAGTCCGGGTTCATTTCGCCCATGCAGAAATGCAGGATGCGGTTTCGCTCCTTTGTCCAGATGACCTCCTCCGCCAGCAGCCGCCCGTCCGGCTCGCCAGTCAGCGTATCGAGGCTGAACAAGGTCTTTCGTTTGCTCTTATGGCGCAGCGCCATATTCCGCGCCGCCTTGTAGAGATATGCCTTGAAGCCGCCGTCCCGGATGCGGGGCTTTTTCGTGAACAGATAGGCGAAAACGTCCAGCATCAGCTCCTCGGACTCGTGAACATCGTGCAAATAGCCGTCGATATACAGGATCAGGGGGTCGCCGTATTTTTTCATCAGGGCATTAAGCCCTTCGTCGTCGCCGCTAAGATATTGGCGGTATAGGGTTTCATCGCAGGCCATCGCACTCACTTCCTTTTTGCGGATGCTTCCAATTCCAATGCGGGGGGGATTCGTCAGGTGCTTGTCCTGCCGGAATCGCAATGCTGCCCCTTGAAGCGCGGGTCGGACGGCTTTTCCGCGTTTTCCGGGATCGCCCATGAACGCCCGAACCGAGACGCGCCGGGGATCCGCCCCTCGGCGCAATACTGATTGGCTCGACGCTCCGACACGTCCCAACGGTAGGACGCCTTCCGAATGGAGATATAGCCCTTGAGCCCGTTCATACCGCACCTCCGCATGGATAATACTCAATTCAATACATTATATACGAATATCCGAATAAAAGCAAGCCCACACGGACGACTTTGCACGAAGTAATGATTTTTGTACTCAATACTTTTCAATCCGATTTTAAAAGAGTATAATGTACTGCTAGAGGGAATGCGTTCCCAACAACATCACAAGGATTTTATTCCGGAGAGGAGACATAAGTTATGAAATTAAAGGAATTACAGGACGCAATGATTGCTGCCATGAAAGCAAAGGACAAGTTCAGAAAAGATGCCATCGCTGACCTCGTATCAGCCGTAAAGAAAAAGGGCATTGATGCAGGCTGCCGCGAAAACATCCCTGACGACATGGCAATCGAGGCAATCTTAAAGGAGATAAAAACAGTAAAGGAGCAGATAGACACCTGCCCTGCAGACAGAACAGAGCTTCTCGCCGACTACAAGAAGAAGTATGAGATTATGAGCGAGTTCGCTCCTAAGATGCTCTCCGCCGAGGAGGTTGCCGCAATTCTCAACGAGAAGTTCGCCGATGTGCTCGCCACCAGGAACAAAGGTCAGATAATGAAGGCTGTCATGGGCGAGTTAAAGGGCAAAGCAGACGGCAAGGTTATCAATCAAGTGGTGGCGGAGCTTACAAAGTAGTCTGTGCCCGCACAAATAAAGATACAGACGAAGCATTTTATTTTGTTCCGGCAAATTAACGGCCCCGCCGGGTATGAAGCCACTTAATGTGACATCTATACCCGGACGGGGCTGATTTGTACCATTGCTTGGGTATATAAGGCATTTATTTATGCTTTATACCCAATTTTAAGGCACTTCTCCTGTAAAACAGGGTATAAAAACAAAAATTGCCCGCCGTATACCCATAGGTGTCTTTGATTATTGAGGTTTTGGGTATATGTGTGATATTTTTTCCTGATATACCCATACATATTATTAAATAAAATCCTGCGGGACAACTACCCCTGGATTTTCAGATTATATTTCAATTAGTTGTTTGAAGGATGCGGCATATACTGATAGAGCTGCATCGCCGTTGACGCAATCGGCATGCTCTGTAATATCACCGTACCCGGACCATACACAACCGTGTTAAATAATCCCTCACCACCGAACAACACATTGCCAACGCCTTTGATTGTCTTTACCTCCATGCGGCAGCTCTCAGACATCGCAGCCACATATCCTGTATCGACAATCTTGCAGTCACCTGCCGGAATCTCATACTCATGTGCCGAACCATCAATCTCAAGGAACACGATTCCGTTTCCGGTGAATTTTCTCATAAGGAAGCCCTCTCCGCCAAACAAACCTCTTCCAAGCTTCTGCTGGATATATACCTCACTGCCCACATTTCCATAGTGAGCAAGATATGACCCCTTCTGCACTATAATACCCTTTCCCGGTGTAATCTCCACAGCCCTGATAGAACCAGGAAACTTTGACGAGAATGCTATCTCCCCGTCCCGCCTTGCCGCATATGTGTTGGTAAATGCACTCTCATTGGTAAACATTCTGCCAAACATCCTGCCAAGCCCGCCTGCCTTCGTCTGCATCTCAATCTCATCATCCATCCATGACATCGCACCGGCTTCACACTCAATCTGCTCTCCCGCTGATAATCTCACCTTGAGCACCGGAAGATTATCGCCATCAATCCTGTAATTCATACTTTACCTCTTTTCCGAGATCTTGCCTCTTTTGAAATTTTATGTTTTCGCTACTCATTCATAGTACACTGAACCGCGGGATTTTCCAAGAAATTTTTTTTTTTACCTGATAAAAGACCTTCTCTCCTCCTCAGAAAGTTCCATTACCTTCTTTCCCTTTTCTTTTGCATATTTCATAAGTCCCCTTAAATCCATTTTAGTCTGAATCTGACTTAGCAAAATAGGTTCCGGTGTTTCTTTCAAAGACTCTCTATACCTCTTCATCTGTCCAGTCATAATCATACACCTCCATTATTTTCTTTGCATTTGACTCGTCAATAGCAAATTGATATGGATGCAATACGCCAATAACCTCTCCATTAAATACCTGCACATAATGGTCAAGCAATTCTTTATTGGCGGCAAAACCATACACATATCCATCATACCCATAATCTACAGACTTCTGTGCCGCAATAGCAAACAAATGACCTCCTACGCCAAAATATCGAACATCATCGGTCAATAATTTATTATTATCCGGACTTGTACACATCCATGCAATATACATAGCACGCATATCTTTATCGGGTGCAACCGCTACTAACCCCTGAATATCAACTGAACCCTCAACAACAAGTGCATATATCTCATTTTCTTCTGCTAATGATGCCCAGTTCACATACCACCCGTTCTATTTATTATATTTCTTCAAAAAAGATTTTCTTCTGACTCTAATAACTTCTGTCTGTACAAGTTCTCCTGTTTTACCATCCTTCAGGCAAGGTGTAAATTCATCAATATAAACATTTATCATATACTCACCCTTCCTTTGAACATGTATAATACTTCTATACATATTATACGTCAATTTCATCAAACTCTCAATTATTTAATTATGGATTTACGACTGTTTTCTGATGACTCGGTCTGTTCTCAGCCGTCCATTTCCTCGGATTAGTATCGTCAGGTGCAAATTCCTCCGAATTATCATGGTCCCACACGCAGACCGTCGGTTTGTCCTTGTTCTTCCGGTCTGTTTTTCGGCATATAGTACTCTTTGTATTCCTTTTTATAATCAAATGCCATCGGCTTCACCTGCGCTCTCAAGAATCTCACTCTGCTTCTTCCTGCTGAAACCTCCAAGCACCAGATTATACGATTTATTCAGCAAATCCTTTAACAGTTCATCTTCTATTTCACCATTCGGATTGACGGAATTCCAGTGCTGTTTGTTCATATAATAGCCTGGAATGATGTCATCGTACTGCCCTCGCAGGAAGCTTCCCTCCTCCGGCTCCAATTTTAACGTGATATACTTCGGTTCATTCTTCCCACTAAGACACACCGCCGCAAACATCTTCCCGCCTATCGCGTAGCGAATCCAGTTCCACTGTGGCGGCAGCTTCGTGACGCCCGGCTTTTTCATCAGATAATCGTCCAACCAGACATACCGCATCTGTCCTAAAGCCGACCATATTTTACACTGGTCAAGCCTGACTCCGCAGTCCCCCTGATTCTCGTCGTAGGCAAATTCCACCAGCCTCGTGCACGGAAATTCACTGCACTCTCCGCAATGCTCCAGCCCCTTGCCCTCACAGCAGCTCTTTACGGGGCAGGCACCCCAAAAAGGATTGTCGATATTTACACAGCCCTTGCATTTGCCGTTTTTCTGCCACTCACATCTCCCACACAAAATACCACATCTTGATTCCATACACTTCTCTCCTCCTCCGTCATTTGCTATTGTCATGCTTCTTTTCCGTCATTTGCCGTTGTCATACTTTTTTCCGTTATTTTCCGCTGTCATACTTCTTTTCCGTCCGCAAAATGCTCTGCAAAAGCTCCGCCCTCAGTTCCTTTGGCTCGAGCAATTCCGCCTTATCCCGAAAGGTCAAAAGCCACGTCAGCAGATTTTCTTTGCTTGTGTAGTCCGCCTGAAAAAGAAGCGTCCCGTCCTTCTGCTCCTCAAAGCAATTTGCTCCAAATTCCTCGACAAGTCTCCATTTGCAGTCCGCCTCAAACAACGCCTTCACCTTAATTCCACCCGGAAATACCCTCTCATCCCTCAAATCAGGCAGGACGGCTTCCCTGCCTGAAAAAACATTCTCCGACATCTGCACCTTGTCCATGCGGTTCAGTTTGAAAAGGCGAAAATCCTCCCTGCTTTTACACCAGCCCCACACATACCAGCTCGACCAGCGAAAAATAAGATAATACGGCTCAATCGCGCGGTCAGACTCCCCACTCGGAGCATAATAAAAGAACTGCAGTTCCCTGTTCTGCTCTATCGCCCCTCTTATGAGCTCGATTTTTTCTGCAAGCGAATCCTTGTACCACGAGGACAAATCAATCAGTATCGACTGATCTCCCATCAAAAAATCGGACGAGCCCACCGACAGCTTTTCCATCAACTGTCCATATTTGTTGGTTCCGTTCACGCTGTCAAGGCTTCTTAGCCCCGCGAGAATGTCCTGCATTTCCGCGCGCGTCAGCATGGTTCTGTCGATTTTGTAGCCCGCCATGATTGAGATTCCGCCGTTTATTCCCTGCCTCGTCGCAATCGGTATGCCAGCCCTGCTCAAATCCTCAATGTCCCTGTTTATGGTTCGCTTCGACACCTCAAACACCTCCGACAAATAAGGAGCCGTGACGGATTCCTTCTGTAACAGTATGGATAAAATTCCCAGTTGCCTATCTATCTTCATGATTTCTCCTTTGCATAACGATATTATCACAGCAAACACGACACCTGTATGTCATGTTTCCATTATACATAAAAAATTGTGGAGAGTGGGGGATTTATAAGAAAAAATGAACGCCGACCGAGCCGGCAGGCGAGATACGAACCCGCTTATACAATAAGCGGGTTCGAGAAGCTCCGCTTCTCTATTGCAAAAAGGGTATCTCCGATGGAGATACCCTTTTTGCAATAAAAAAGCGCGAGACGGGAATCGAACCCGCGACCCCCTCCTTGGCAAGGAGGTGCTCCACCGCTGAGCCACTCGCGCATTGTACTTTGTAAGCTGTCTGTCGCACTCACAAGGACAAGTAGTATATTACTACATGTCCCCGGAAATGTCAACAGCTTTTTAAATTTTTTTTATTTTTCTATTGATACTATTTTCTTCCTGTGTCCCTCTTTTTGCCCTGCGGCTCAATACATTTCTCAGTGCCCTCACCGTATTCACCATTGCCACTGTAAATGCCGCTGTCTGCACCGTCTCCACAAGAACATAGTAATATCCAACTGAATCCTTGAGTATCGTGACGCCATTTTGCAGTTCTTCAGAAAATAACCGGATAAACGCATCCGTTCTTGGAAAAACATAGCCAAATATCCTTATGATGACATATATCGCCCATGACACTGCAAGCACGCGCACCAGCTCTTTTTTGCCGGCAAATCTATTTCGTGAAAGCCTTGCCACAGTCACAATTATCAAGACAGCAAGTGATATGAGAAGTACCAACGCTACGACAAGCTGCACAGGGTTCAGGCTGCTGCCAAATTCCGCCCAGTAAATAATGCTGGCTATGACAAGCCCGCGCGACACTCCCGCTGCCATCCTTACATACAAATTCAGACAGAAGTACAGCGTCCACATACACCATAGCCCCGCATTTTTCTTAAATATAATGCACTCTGCCCCGCATATAATAAAAGGCAGGGAAAATATGAGTGCCATTATGCTTCCGAGCAGAAACATAGACATTATTCCGACTATCGCTCCGACGCCCATAAGCACCATCCCCACAATAAATCTTTTGGTAATAATGCTCTTAGCTGTGTCCGTATGCTCTGCTTCTGCTGCCTGTCCGCCATTGTCCGCTTCCCCTGCCGGCATCTCACCTTTCACCAGCTCATCCAATGACACACCGAATATTGTGCTGAGCTTTACCAGTTTATCCAAATCAGGAACCGCACTATTATTCTCCCATTTAGACACCGACTGTCTGGACACACTAAGCTGCTCCGCTAAATCCCCCTGCGAAAGCTTTTTCTCCTTGCGCAGGTTGTATATTGTTTCGCCTAAATTCATCTTCGACCACCCCTGTCTATATTGTTTTCATACTCAGATACTAAAGCATTTATGAAAAAAAGTCTATCAAACCGGCTTTAAAATTCAGCAACCAGCGGTTGCACCCCACTTAAACACGGCACTTTTTAGTATTTTACTATGAAACCGTTTTATAATTAAATCTCCCCCTGATATATACCCCCTCGTCAGTTATACAGCTCCCCAAGTGTTGTCTCACCCCAACTGTAATTGGTAAGGTAGCTTCCTTTAAAGAGCTGTGAATACTTTTCGTTTCCGGTAAGATAATCGTACAGATCGCAGTTGACCTGCTCACATATAATACGTCTTTTTCCGTCCACTGCCTCAACGACATCCGCAATCTCATATTCCTCAAGAAGATTTTTGAGCCGGAGTGCGACCTTGCGGTACCGTGAATATATAACCGGACTTGCAGGCTCATCCTCCCAGAGAAAGCTTATCGCCTCCTCCGAGGTCACAAATCCGCCGCGTCTGTCGACGAGCAGGGCAAAAAGCTCCTTGGATTTCTTATTTCTGAAGGCTATCGGTCTGCCATCAACAAACACGTCAAAATATCCGAATGTTCTTATCGTGACCTTATGACCGCCGCAGGACAATTTCTCTGTTACATTTTCAGCCTCCATTTCAGAACTGTCTGACGGATATGCTTGATTTTCAGGCACTATATACAGCATAATATATCTGGAGGATACATTATCCGAGGTCTTCTGTGTGCATACAGCCCGCACCCTCTTCACCTTCTTAGAGCTTACATCCTTATAGGTGAATTCTTCCTCGCCATCCCTAAGGAGCTTCTCGAAGGCTTCATATTCTGTGGCACTGCGTTCGACAAAATTCTCAATCGGTGTACCCTTCTTCATAAGTTCGTTCCACTCATCAGCCGAATATCCAAAAAATCCGCACACATTCTCGCTCGAATACAGCGGTAAAACATAGCCATCCGCAGTCACCTTAAACGCCGCAACACCATCCGTGAACTGCCGCATAAGCTGTGTCATATTCGCCTTCAGGCTCTCATTTTCGTTTCTCAGCCGCTCTGTTTCTGTCAGATCAACAAGCCTGCGGCAACAATAAAAACTTATATTTTCATCTATTTTAAGAAAAATACCGCTGTATGCCCTTATATGTCCATCTGATGATCTCGCGTGATAATTGATAATCAATGGCTGCTCTGTATCCTGTATCTCTCTTCTGTTAGCGGCAAATTCAGCAAAAAATTTCTGCACTCTCTCCACATCCTCAGCAGCAACTGTATCTTTTATCCACTTTCTGGTTGCATCTGCAAGCTGCATGGGGATATTTTCAAGCCATGTAAACATCGGCGAATTATTGCTGTACAGACACTTTACGGTATCTGCCGCAAAATTATATTCAAAAATCTTATCATACACCTCAGACAACGCTTTAATATATCTTCTGTTCTCCCTGTCCTTTCTTGCAAGCTGTCTATGTGTGACATCCATACACGCGCTCTGGAACTCCTCGGTGCCATCTTCGTTTATCACCTTCGTAACCCATCCGAACACATGCGCCCTGCTGCCGTCGAATCTGAGCAAGGTCATCTCGCCCGCCACCGGAGCACCAGCCCTGTATACCTTATTAAGATATACCGAAAACCTGTGTCTCTCCTCTATCGGAATCAGCAGGAACAGATTATTCTTATACATTTCATAATAGTCTGCTTCGCCGTCCTTTTTCCCGGAAAAATGTAACAAATCCAGCATATTTTTATTAATATATGTAATTCTAGGCTGCTTCTCACAGGTATATTTTATAAAGCCGCAAGGAACAGTATCATTTAAGAAGCTTAGATTATTATTAGACACAATGCTCTTATCTGCACATGTAAAATCCGAATTCAATACTGTATGCTGCATGTCGTCATAGGTATCTGTGATGTCAACAACCACGGAATACCCTATAAGCTTTCCGTCCTTCCCACGCTTTACATTCACGGAATCCTTCACAAAAATAATATTTCCATCCTTCTTTTTGATATGATACTTCTCCGAATAAGCTCCCTCACCGCCCCTCAGCATCCTACGCAAAAAAGACAGGTATTTCTCCCTGTCATCCTCGCATAAAAGTCCTGTATATCCGTATTCGCTATCCGTCAGCTCATTTTTTGAATATCCTGTCATTCGGCATAAGCTGTCACTTACAAATCTAAGCTTTTGGGCATCGGATATATCATACTCGTGATATCCACTAATATTATCTAAAATTTCAAACGCTCCCACACAAATACTCCAACTGAAATATGATATGAGGGTCGAAAGGTATTCTGCCCCTCATCCGGTATCCTGCACATAAAATATAAATATCAGCATAAAAGCACAATATTATCTTATGCATATCTACCATTATATACTCTCACCGTCATGATGGCTACCCTTTTCTAAGCTCCGTCTTTTTTATTTTCCCGCTTATTGTTTTAGGCATTGCTGATACAAACTCTACAAGACGCACCCACTTATATTCGGCAAGTCTCCTGTTGCAAAATTCTTTTATCGCAAGCTCAAGCTCCCTTGTGGGTTCATAGCCATGTCCCGGCACTATAACAGCTTTTATAGCCTGACCGCGCAGCTTGTCCGGAACACCTATGACACTGCACTCTACAACAGCCGGATGCTCCATCAGAACATTCTCAATTTCATAAGGTCCCACCCGGAAGCCTCCCGTCTTTATTATGTCATCAAATCTGCCATGAAACCAGTAAAGTCCGTCACTGTCCCTATATGCCGCATCACCTGTATGGTATACTCCACCTCTCCACACATACTTATACTGCTCTTCATTGTCAAGATAGCCTGTAAATACTCCTGCCTGTTTTCCGCTTGCAGGCGGTATAATTACAACCTCCCCTATCTGTCCGTCAGGAACCTGTTTTCCAGCTTTGTCACGCAGCTCTATGTTGTAGAACGGCGAAACCGTCCCCATTGCCCCCTCCTTAGGCTGTCTTCCCTTAAAATTAGCCATAAGAAGTGTTGTCTCCGTCTGTCCATAGCCTTCACAGAGCGGTATTCCCGTCTCCTGTGTGAATTTCCTGAACACCTCAGGTGCGAGCATTTCTCCCGCAGTGGAGGCATGCTTAAGCGTCGGCATGCTCTCAATTCCTTTGCGTACAAGGTATCTGTACACTGTCGGCGGTGCACAAAATGAGGTCACGCCATATCGGTTAATCACCGTGACAAGCTGCTTCGGGTCGAAATTATCAAAATCATATATCATAACCGCGCTTCCGATAAGCCACTGTCCATATATTTTCCCCCATGATGCCTTAGCCCAGCCGGTTTCCGCAACCGTAAAATGAAGTCCGTCATCCTGCGCCTGCTGCCAATATTTTGCCGTTACTATATGTGCCAATGGATATGTAAAATCATGTATCACACCCTTAGGATAACCTGTCGTACCCGATGTGAAATACAGCATCATAGGGTCAGCTGCACTCGTTTCAACTCTGTCGAAAGCATCGCCTGCAGTCTCCATCTGCGATGTCAGGTTAAAAAAGCCTTCAACATCCTTCTGAACGCACCACAGCACAGGGTTCTTTTCTGATTTTCTGAGTGCCTGCTTTATGGTTGAAGGTACATCGTCCTGAGCAGTGCATACTATCGCCTTCACCCCGGATGCATTGATTCTGTAGACAAAATCATCGACAGTAAGCATATGTGTCGCAGGAATCATAACCGCGCCAAGCTTATGAAGCGCAACTGCCGCAAACCAATATTCATAATGGCGCTTCAGGACAAGCATAACCCTGTCCCCTCTTCCTATTCCGTATTCTCTGAACACATTTGCCATTTTGTTGCTGTATCTTTTCACGTCAAGAAAAGTAAATATGTGCTCCTCATTTTCCACATTGCACCATACCATAGCACGCTTATCAGGTGAAACAGCCGCATATTCATCCACCACATCATATCCAAAATTAAAATTATCCGGATAATTTAACGTCAATTTTTTTAAACCACCATTTTCATCCTTAATCTCAGTGCAAAACCTCTGATATATACTGCTCATATCTTTCCTCTCACCACATGCTGCTTTTTATATTTTTATCCAATTGCATACTGCAAGCATTGCTTGCAGTACTGCCCCAATAAGTAGTTTGAAAATAAAATTTTCAAACTTTGTTATCTGATAACGTCCATCCCGATACTGCGGAACCTGTCATATCTTTTTCCTACTAATTCCGTATCTCTTGACAGTTCATCAAGCTCTTCTTTTATCAGCCTTCCGATTCGGTCGTAAAATTCTTTTTTCCCGATTTCCTTTTCAGACAATATTCTCTCAATTACTCCAAGACCCTTTGCATCCTCAGCCATAAGCTTAAGGCTTGCCGCTGCCTCTCCTGCCTTCTTGGCATCCTTCCACAGAATACTGGCACAGCCCTCCGGTGAAATAACCGAATACACCGCATTTTCAAGCATCCATACCCTGTCTGCCACTGCAAGTGCAAGTGCTCCTCCGCTTCCGCCCTCCCCTATAAGTATTGAGATGACGGGCACACACAGTGTTGTCATTTCCAAAATATTTCTCGCTATTGCCTGCCCCTGGCCGCGCTCCTCAGCCTCAACTCCACAGTATGCACCTGAGGTATCTATAAAGCATACTATAGGTCTACCGAATTTTTCCGCCTGCTTCATAAGGCGGAGAGCTTTTCTGTAGCCCTCCGGATGCGGAGCGCCAAAGTTCCTGTAGCTTCTTTCCTTCGCTGTATGCCCCTTTTCAATTGCTATCACCGTCACAGGCATGCCATTAAGTCTGGCAATTCCTCCGACTATCGCTTTGTCATCCGCATAACAGCGGTCCCCATGAAATTCTATGAAATTTTTGAATATATTCTTTATATAATCTGTCCCTGTCGGTCTGCCGTTGTCCCTTGCAATCTTCACTCTCTCATAAGGTATCTCATTCATACATTTACACTCCCTCATGCATCTTAAGCAGCTCCGTAAGCAGCTTTTTCTGCTTATTTCTGGCAGCTATTGCGTCAACAAAGCCATGCTCTAACACAAATTCCGCCTTCTGGAAACCGTCCGGCAGGGCTTTTTTGGTAGTCTGCTCTATAACTCTAGCTCCGGCAAAGCCCACTATTGCACCCGGCTCTGCCAATATGATATCTCCATCCATCGCAAAGCTTGCCGTAACACCTCCCGTTGTCGGGTCGGTGAGCACGGTTATATATAAAAGTCCCGCATCACTATGACGCTTAACTGCTGCACTCACTCTTGCCATCTGCATAAGCGACAGAAGCCCCTCCTGCATTCTCGCACCGCCCGATACCGTAAAGCCTACTACTGCCAAATGTTTCCACGCAGCATACTCAAATAATCTTGTGAGCTTTTCTCCCACTGCACTTCCCATGCTTCCCATCATAAAATAAGCATCCATCACAAAAATACAGCAGTCGCACCCTCCAATTCTTACCGTTCCGCATATCACCGCTTCCGTCTGTGAGCTTGCCGCCCTTACGGCATCCAGCTTTTCATCATATCCCGGAAAGCCTAACGGATTGTCCGCTCTCACATCCTTATACATCTCAACAAAGCTTCCTTCATCTGCTATAAGCTTTATTCTCTGTCCTGCACGCATGCGGAAATGATATCCGCAGCCGCATACCATATTGTCAGCCATCAGTCTGCTCAAAGGAATTTCCCTGTGGCAGTTCGGACATTTCTGCTCAGGCTCACCTTCATCCTGCATTACGGGAACTGAGCATCTTCCACCCTCTTCCAGTTTATTTTTAGGTTTCAAAAAGTTCATAAGTGCCATATCAATCCCCTATCACAATATTTTATATACTAACGACCACGCATTTGCGCCGGTACACAGCGTACAAGCATTATCCTTCTGACAAAATTATCTGTTTCCCATAAAAGTCAGGTCATAATTGCCGGAGGAAAATCTGTCATCCTCGACTATACATAGCTGCTCCTCAACATTGGTTTTAATACCGTCTATGACCAGCTCGCATAGAGAAGCCCTCATTTTTCTGAGCGTCTCCTCCCTTGTCTTGGCATATACGATAAGCTTGCCCAACAGTGAATCATAGAACGGAACAACTTTCATTCCTTCAACAAGAAAGGTATCAAACCTCACGGAGGGACCTCCCGGAATATGCAAGAATTCAAGCTTTCCGCAATTCTGTGCATTTATGCGGCATTCTATCGCAGAGCCCATTATCCGTATATCCGCCTGGGTGAAATTAAGCTCAATCCCTGCGGCTATCCTTATCTGCCACTTAACAATATCAATTCCCGTCAATATCTCTGTTACGCAATGCTCCACCTGAAGTCTCACATTCATTTCCATAAACCAGAAATTTCCCGCTCCATCCAAAAGGAACTCCAGTGTACCGGCACCTACATATCCTATCTGCTTTACGGCATCCGTGATAACCTTAATCATATTTTCTCTCTGCTTTTCCGATACGGCAGGCGATGGTGTCTCCTCCACAAGCTTCTGATTTCTTCTCTGCAATGAACAATCTCTTTCACCCAGACACACAGCATTTCCGAATTCATCTGCAAGAACCTGAAATTCCACATGTCTTGCAGGAAAAATGTATTTTTCAAGATACATGCTTCCATCACCGAATGCATTTAAAGCCTCACTGACCGCCTGAACATATGCCTCATCCAGCTCATCCGCCGACTCTATAAGACGTATTCCTCTTCCACCGCCGCCTGCACATGCCTTAAGCATAACAGGATAACCGATTTTTCCGGCGACATTCTTAGCTTCCTCGAGTGACTGTACTGCTCTGCTCCCCGGAATCACTGTAAGCCCTGTTTTTCCGACAAGCTCCTTTAAAACCGCCTTATCACTCAATCTCTCCATGCTCTCCGGCTCAGGTCCTATAAAAACCAACCCGTTTTTTCTGCACAATCTCGCAAAATGTGCATTTTCGGACAGAAATCCATACCCGGGATGTATTGCCTGCGCTCCGGTAAGAATTGCAGCACTGATTATCTGTTTTTCATTGAGATAGCTCTGTGCTGCCTGTGCTCCACCTATGCATACACTCTGGTCAGCCAGTGCGACATGAAGAGCATTTTTATCTGCCTCCGAATACACCGCCACAGTCGATACTCCCATTTCCTTGCAGGCTCGTATTATTCTGACCGCTATCTCACCTCGATTGGCAACTAGAATCTTTGAAAACATAATCTACTCCACTTCTGTTATCGCAAACGAAAAATCCGCCGATACACAGTTTCTTTCTCCTACCCTGACAGTGCCCTGTGCAAAATAAAACGGATGCTTTGACCTTACTATGCTGCACCTTGTCTCTATTACATCCCCCGGGCGGACAGGTGAACGGAATTTCACATTGTTAAGTCCTGTGTATACCGGAAGCTTTCCGTCTGTCATAACCGTTTTCATGAGTACACACGCAGACTGGGCAAGTATTTCGCACAAAATCACGCCCGGCACAACCGGATTTCCCGGAAAATGTCCATCAAGAAAAAATTCATCTCCGCGGACTCTGTAATGTCCTACCGCAACACCGCCGCTTTCCTGTACCTCATCTAATAAGAGCATACTGTTTCTGTGAGGAAGTATGTCCATAATCTCTTTTCTATCCATTCCCGCTCTGCCTCCAATATACCGATATACCCAAAATTTTTATCATCTTTATATTAAACAGCCTCTTTCTGCAAACACTGCATCAGCACTCTATTTTAAACAGCTCTGTCCCATACTCAATCATCTGGCCGTCGGATACACATACCTGTGAAATAACTCCATCCGCTTCAGCAGTAATCTCGTTCATAAGCTTCATCGCCTCAACAATGCAAAGTGTCTGTCCCTTCTTTACATGCGACCCGACTTTCACATATGGTTCTGCATTTTCCGCCGGTGCAGCATAGAATACCCCGACCATCGGAGATTTTATGCTCATATACGGCATCGTACCGCCTTCATTGCTCTTTCCACTGTTATGTGCATTATTATCCAAAGATTTTTTGGTATTGTCATCGCTATAAATTACATTTGCAGAAATATTTCTCTCTAATCGTACAATCTTATCTCCTTCGGTAAGCTCAAGCCCCGTAAGCTCAAGCTCCTTCATAAGTGCCGCATATTTTCTTATATCAGCCTCATTCATAATTATCTCCCTGCATAAAGTTTTACCTTCCACCTACTACCTTTCTGAATGCAAGACATGCATTATGTCCTCCAAACCCCAGTGAATTGGAGAGTGCAAGCGTTATATCAGCCTTAACCGCCTTATCAGGAACATAATTCAAATCGCATTCTTCATCAGCTTCACGAAGATTTATTGTTGGAGGAATAATTCCTTCATCAAGTGCCATGATGCATGCAAACGCCTCTATTGCACCTGCCGCCCCTAACATATGGCCTGTCATTGATTTGGTAGAGCTTATGTATGCCTTCCGCGCATTTTCCTCTCCAAGTGCATTCTTTATTGCCATTGTCTCAATAAGATCATTCATATGAGTTCCTGTGCCATGTGCGTTTATATAGACCTTATCTTCATCTGAATATCCTGCCTCACGCATGGCATCCTTCATAGCCTGCGCGCCTCCGCGGGCCTGCGGATGTGGTGCAGTGATATGGTAGGCATCACACGTTGAACCGTATCCACACACCTCACCGTATATCCTTGCCCCTCTGGCTTTTGCATGCTCATATTCCTCAAGCACAAGTGACACAGCACCCTCTCCAATCACAAATCCTCCTCTTCTCTTATCAAATGGAAGTGAAGCTTCATCAGGGTTCTCCGATGTTGAAAGTGCCTGCATATTTACAAAACCTGCCACCGCCGACTTAGTTATTGATGCTTCTGCGCCTCCCGCTATGACAGCTTCCGCATAGCCATGGCGTATCATCCTGACAGCCTCGCCGATTGCGTTAGAGCCTGAGGCACACGCTGTGACCGCCGGCATTGCACTTCCCCTGCAGTCATGCTTAATAGCAATCATCCCTGCTGCCATATTTCCTATCATCATCGGTATAAAAAGGGAAGAAACCCTTCTTGGACCTTTCTCTAAAAGCTTCGTATGTTCTACCTCGAAGGTTCCTATCCCTCCGATTCCTGTACCGAACATAACACCGAATTTTTCAGGTTCAACATTTCCTTCTATACCACTGTCCTCTACCGCCTGTGCCGCAGCCGCAACTGCAAGCTGTGCATATCTGTCCGTTCTTAATATCTCGTTTACCTCAAGATACTCCTTCGGTTCAAAACCCTTCACCTCTGCCGCAAGCTTTGCTTTAAAGCCTTCTGTATCAAAAAAGGTTATAGGTGCAATCCCATTTTTTCCGTTCTTAAGGCTGTTCCATGTCTCACTGACATTATTCCCGACAGGGGTTACCGCCCCTAAGCCGGTTACAACCACTCGTCTCCATTCAGACATATTCTTTTCCTCCCGGTTGTCTTTTACATGTACACCTTCATGCACTGTAAACTGTAAAATATCTTCATATCCCTGATGACACAATATAGCTACATGGCTATTCCGCCATCCACACGCAGCACTTCACCGGTCACATACTCAGCTTCGACAAGATACGCCACTGCCTCAGCCACCTCCGGGGCTGCCCCCATTCTCCCAAGTGGTATCATTCCAAGGAGCGGATTATCCTTCTGGCTTCCTGTCATATCCGTCTCAATGAATCCGGGTGCAACTGCGTTACAGCGTATTCCGCGCGGTGCCAGCTCCTTTGCAACAGACTTGGTCAGACCTATAATTCCCGCCTTTGATGCCGAATAATTGCACTGTCCTGCATTTCCCATAAGCCCTGAAACGCTCGACACGTTGACAATACAGCCTTGCCTGTTCTTTATAAACATACCTGTACAATGTCGTATCATATTAAACGCACCCTTAAGATTAGTGTCGATAACACTGTCAAATGCTTCCTCGCTCATCATTGCAAGAAGTCCATCTTTTGTTATGCCCGCATTATTAATAAGAATATGTACGGTACCAAAATCCTTCTTTATCTGTGCAACAGTCTCTCTCACCTGTGAAAAATCAGCTACATTGCACTTATAGGCGACTGCTTTTACACCGTATTGTTCAATACATTCTTTGCAAACCTGATTGGCAGCTTCTACATTGCCCGCATATATAATGGCAATATCCGCTCCGCGAGCTGCAAGCTTTACCGCAACCGCCGCCCCAATTCCTCTTGAAGCTCCTGTTATAACCGCAGTTTTCCCTTTAAGCATCTCTCAGTTCCTTTTCCTTATTATTTCAAAGATATGAGGGTCAAAAGGTATTTTGCCCCTCACCTGATATCCTCGAATTGCTCCGCCGTAAAACAGCTCCCGCAATTCTAAAACATTCGGAATCCGCTGATTTACTGCGTAAACCGCTACTCAATATATTTAGCTGCACTCCTTAATATCGGCTCAGCTTCATCAATCACTTCCCTGACAATCTGCGCTGCAGGCTGTTCTTTATTAACCATAGCTGCAACCTGCCCCGATAAGAAGCATCCCTTCTTATCATCACCATCCTTGACTGCAAGCCTTAATGCTCCTACAGCCAATGCTTCAAGCTCATCGTCAGGCATCCGGCTATACTCTGCCTTTAAATAGTCTCTTGCAAACTGTGTCCTGAGACTTCTCACCGGATGACCAAGCCTCTTACCTGTGACCATGGTGCAAAGGTCTGTGGCCTTCAGAATCTTTTCCTTATAAACCGGATGAATATTACATTCTACAGCACTCAAAAACCGCGTTCCCATCTGGACTCCCTGTGCTCCCAGCATGAATGCTGCCGCAACACCGCGCCCATCCGCAATTCCTCCTGCTGCTATGACCGGAAGTGTTGTAGCATCACACACCTGCGGTACCAGCACCATAGTTGTGAGCTCACCCACATGTCCACCGCTCTCGCCGCCCTCGGCTATAAGTGCAGAAGCTCCGAGCCTTGTCATGAGCTTCGCCATGGCAACCGAGGCTACAACCGGAATTACTTTAATTCCTGCGTCCAGCCATTCCTTTATATATTTCGACGGATTGCCTGCTCCCGTAGTAATCACATCTACCTTTTCCTCTACTACAACCTGTGCCACCTCATCTGCACATGGGCTTAACAGCATAATATTTACTCCAATAGGCTTATCTGTGAGCTGCCTTGCTATCCGCACCTGCTCTCTCACATAATCTGCCGGCGCATTACCGGCTGCAATTATTCCAAGACCTCCGCCCTCAGATACCGCCGCCGCAAGCTTTCCATCAGCAATCCATGCCATGCCACCCTGAAATACCGGGTATTTTATACCCAGCATCTCAGTAATCTGTGTCCTAATCATGGCGCTTAACCCTGCTTGCTCTGGATGAATTTGTCAAGGTCATCGACTGTCTCAACCTTCTCATCAAGCTCTATCTCAATGCCAAGCTCATCCTCAAGGCTCATCAAAAGCTCCACCGTGTCAAGCGAATCAATTCCAAGGTCAACGAATCTGCTCTCCGGCTTAACCACGGATACATCACATCCGGTACGTTCTGCAACAGTTTTTGCAATAGCATCAAAATACATCTCTTATTCCTCCTTAATATGTGCTCCCATCGGTGAGCATCTAATAAGGCATTATATGCACAGCATGTTCCATGTGTGGGGTGCTGACGTTCCAAAAGCGTTCCATAAATTTAATACTCAGCACTCTTTTTGCAAATAATGATAAAATAGGAAAATTTAACATATAATTAGTGTGAAATCGTAAAAGCTCGTTTTTCATTACTATTTAAGCCACTGCAAAAGCAGTGACACCCGGAAATGAGGATTAAATTGAAGAAGTTAGAAAACTAAACAAAGAAATCCGGAAACATTCTATCGGAAGCACATCAGATAACGAAACAGCGTAACCCTTATTTTCGTTTCCGACTTACAAGAAAATACAATATTATTATAAAATCAAAATCCCCGGCAGCCACTACCGGGGATAAAATAAAAGAAAGCGCGAGACGTCGCACAACGTCCGGTGGACGTTGGTCTGCGACGACCGGAGCGGAGCGGAGACAATCGAACTTCGAGCCCCGACAGGGCTCGAAAAAAAGAGACCGATTGGTGTCCACCAATCAGTCTCTTTTTTCAGAGCGCGAGACGGGAATCGAACCCGCGACCCCCTCCTTGGCAAGGAGGTGCTCCACCGCTGAGCCACTCGCGCATTGTGCTTTGTAAGATGTTGCTCTCACAAGGACATTAAGTATAATACTATAAGTCCCTGTGAAAGTCAATACCTAAAATTAAAATTTTTTATATTTTTTGAAATTACCGAATTGTTTTAACTATTAGCATAGCCTGATGGGACAGGGGTCAGACCACGTGTCCCAGAACTGGGACATGGGGTCTGACCCCTGTCCCATCAGGCTATGCTAACAGCTTCTCCATCTCATCGAGAAGTCCGGCAAATACATCAAGACCTGTCTTGATGGCGTCCGGCTTAGACATATCCACGCCAGCAATCTTTAAAAGCTCGATTGGATAATCTGAACCGCCGCTTGACAAGAACTTCATGTAGCGGTCAACTGCCGGCTGTCCCTCCCTGCGAATCATTGATGCTATCGCAACTGCTGCCGAGAAGCCCGTAGCATACTGGTATACATAGAACGGGGTATAGAAGTGAGGTATTCTTGCCCACTCAACCTCAATATCCTTATCAACAACCATGTCCGGTCCGAAGTACTGCTTGTTGAGCTCATAGTACATCTCGTTAAGAGACTTTGCTGTGAGACTCCTGCCCTGCTCTGCCATCTCATGTGCCTTCTTTTCAAACTCAGCGAACATCGTCTGGCGGTATACGGTTCCCTTGAAACTGTCAAGGAAATGATTGATGAGGTATGCCTTCTCATTCTTATCCTTCGCATTATCTATAAGGTAGAAATTGAGAAGTGCCTCATTACATGTCGAAGCAACCTCAGCGACAAAAATTCTGTATGCAGCGTATACAAGAGGCTGTGTAGAATTTGACTTGTAGCTGTGAAGCGCATGTCCCATCTCATGTGCAAGAGTGAACATTGAATCTAAGTTGTCCTGATGATTTAAAAGCACATAAGGGTGTACACCGTTAGGTCCCCATGAGTAAGCTCCGCTTCTCTTTCCCTCATTCTCATATACATCAATCCAACCGCCGTTGAAGCCCTTATCAAGAAGCTCTATGTAATCCTTTCCAAGAGGTGCAACGCCCTTCTTTACGATTTCCTTTGCCTCCTCAAATGAGATATGCATATCAAAATCCTTCACCATAGGAGTGTATACATCATACATGTGAAGCTCATCCACGCCGAGTGCTTTCTTGCGGAGCTTAACATAGCGGTGCATAAGAGGGAGTCCCTCATGTATTGTGTCGATAAGATTGTCATATACTGAGATTGGAATATTTCCGTCAAACAGATATGACTCAATGCTTGAGTTGTATTTTCTCACCTTTGCTGAGAACATATCACCCTTCACCAGAGCTTCATAATTGGCAGCTATAGTATTTTCAAAATTCTTGTATGCGCCGTGCATCCGGGTGAAAGCATCCTTGCGTACTCTCCTGTCATTGCTTCTTATGAAAATTCCGTATCTTCCATGTGTTAATGTTACGTCCTCGCCATTCTCATCCTTTATTGTTCCGAACCTGACATCAGCGTTGTTAAACATGCCGAAAACCTTCTTTGGTCCTCCAAGAACATCCTCAGCTGAAGCTAATACAGCCTCCATATCAGGCGATAACACATGCGGCTTTCTTCTTGAAATATACTCCCACTTCTTTGCGTAGAGCTTAAGCTCCTCACACTCACTCATATATCTGTCGACAACCGCATCATCTATGGTGAGCAGCTCAGGACTTATAAAAGACAGCAGCTCACCTGTCTTTACCATAATATTCTCAGCTTCGCCTGAAAGTGCCTGTGACTCCGGATTGGCTGTATCCTGATCATAGAGCTGATGTGCATAACAGTAGATACGGTCAAGTAAATTCGTGAGCTTGTCATCAAGCTTGAACACTGCAAGCATATTGGCACTGCTCTCACCGATTTTACCCTTATAGCCTTCTATCTCCTCAGCAACCTTAAGTGCCTCAGCATACTCCTCTCTCCAAGCGGCAGCATCCGGATAAATATCCTCAAGTCTCCATGTGTATTTCCTGTCTGTCTCACTTCTTTTTAATACTTTATTAGCCATTGCATCCTCCCTGGGTTGGACTTATAATATTCCTGTCCTATACGGGTACATGAAACTGCCCCGAATAGAAATAATATACAACAAAACTGAAGCAATGACAAGAGAAGTATCTTCCTTACATACCGGTCTGCTCAAAACAGAACACACATAATGTGTATAAACGGAGATTACCATGCAAAAAAAATACAAACTCACACTTTCAGATATAGAAGCCTTTATAGATAACTGCTCCGAAGCAGCATCCAAAGCTTATGAACCATATATTGATTTTGACCGCGAGCCGGACATCATAAGCTCACGTCTTCAGCCCGCACTACTCCATAACAGCGGAATTGAATTATTTGAGGATGCTGACATGCCGGCGCTCTACCTTGTAAATAGCGCACACAGTCTTATCGGCTGCTGCACTGCATTCACATATTATGATAATGATGGCACACTCACGCATGAGTTGTCCGTGCTCATTGCCCCTGAATACCGACGCCATGGTCTGGGGCGCATGCTTGTAATGCAGATGCTATCAGTCATCGAAGCTGCTTATACGAAAAACATAAGCGACATTGCCCCGGTCGGCAGTACTGATACAGTCACAGACCGCGTTGACATAGCCGGCGGTACTGGTACATCCACAGGTCACAATGACGAAATTATAGATTCCTTTGACAAGGTTCGTGTCCTGTTAGTCGGCAGCAACGAATATTTTGCCGGGAGCTGTGGCTTTATCTACTCACACAGCGAACATTTTATGACAAGGAAGTCCTACAATGATATTTATATTTCAATACAGCATTCGTCCAGACAGCAGACACCTGACATCAACATCCCGAATGTAAATACATCCGATTTAAAATCAGCACTGATATACTCCCGGCCTTCCATCTCCATCACCCGCACCTCCCACAGGACGCCCGGGCACCACACCTACCGCCTATTCTGTGACGGCAGGAGTGCTTCTAAATGTACCGTGTCAGAGTGCAGTGACTACGTGAACATTGCCAATGTCTACACCAACAAAAAATATCGTGGACAAGGCTTTGCCGGACGCCTCATAGATGCCGCTGCCGCTGACTTTCCGCAAAAGAAGCTTCTATTGCAGGTATCTGGCAGCAACACAGCCGCAATCCGCGCCTACACAGGCAATGGCTTTACATTCTTTAAAACATTTGACTATTATGTGGCTACTTTATCATAAGCTTGGTATACTCTACAATGCATCCCGTCCATCACAGTTACACCGGACATTGCCCGCAGAACTTCCGGTCACAATACACAGCACAAAACAACGATAACATATTGTACACATGAAGCTAAAAGAGCCGTAACCCGCCGGACACTAAATCTCCCACAGGCTACAGCTCTTTTATTACTCTTTTATTACTCTTTTTGATACATGAAATCCCGCTATAACACAATCACTGCATACTTACTGCAGATTCGTATATCCCATCAGGTACTCGTCAACCTCCTTTGCGGCGTCGCGACCCTCACGGATTGCCCACACAACAAGAGACTGGCCTCTGTGCATATCTCCGGCGGTGAATACCTTGTCGACATTGGTCGCATGCTTTCCCGGTGCCGTATCAACATTGGTTCGTGCATTGAGCGTCACACCGAATGCGTCGGCAACATACTTCTGGGTGCCTAAGAAGCCTGCGGCGATAAGCACAAGGTCTGCCTCAAGCTCGAACTCACTTCCTGCTACCTCCGCCATCATCATGCGCCCTGTCTTTTCATCCTTCTTCGACTCAAGCTTCACGCACTTTACCTTACAGAGCTTTCCGTTCTTGTCCTTTATGAACTCCTTGACGGTGGTCTGATATAATCTAGGATCCTTTCCGAATACCGCGATTGCCTCCTCCTGACCGTAATCCGTCTTGCAGACTCTAGGCCACTGCGGCCATGGATTGTTCTCAGCGCGTGTATCCGGAAGCTTAGGCATCATCTCAAGCTGTACAACAGAAGCACAGCCAAGACGTATTGATGTTCCGACACAGTCATTTCCTGTATCTCCGCCTCCGATAACAACAACCTTCCTGCCCTTAGCGTCGATATACTTCTTATCCGCTAAATCAGAATCAAGCAGGCTCTTCGTCACGGATGTAAGGTAATCCACCGCAAAGTGTATTCCCTGTGCATCCCTTCCCGGTGCATTTATGTCTCTTGGATTGGCTGCACCACAGCAGAGAACAACTGCGTCATAGTCCTTTAACACCTTAGCCGCCTTCACATTATCACCGACATTGGCATTGGTGACGAACTCTATCCCGTCCGCCTCCATGATATTGATTCTTCTGTCAATGATGTGCTTCTCAAGCTTCATGTTGGGAATACCGTAACGAAGAAGTCCTCCAACCCTGTCGGCACGCTCAAATACAGTCACCTTATGTCCTCTCTTGTTTAAGAGGTCTGCTGTTGCAAGTCCGGACGGACCTGAGCCGATAACGGCAACCTTCTTGCCGGTTCTTACCTTAGGCGGATTAGGTGCCACATAGCCCTGTTCAAATGCGTTCTCAATGATTGTCTTTTCATTCTCCTTTGTACTCACCGGCGAACCGTTAAGTCCGCAGGTACATGCCGCCTCACACAATGCCGGACATACCCTTGAAGTAAACTCAGGGAAATTGCTTGTCTTAGCAAGCCTGTTATATGCCCTGTGAAGATTGCCACTGTAGAGAAGATCATTCCACTCAGGTATCAGATTGTTGAGAGGACAGCCTGACACCATCCCCTTTAACAGCTTACCCGACTGGCAGAACGGAACCCCGCAATCCATGCATCGTGCCGCCTGCTGCCTCTGCTCCTCAATGGTGAGCGGAGTATGAAACTCATTGAAATTCTTTATTCTGTTCTTTGGCTTGACAGCCTCGCTGTCAACTCTCTCATAATCTAAAAATCCTGTCGGCTTTCCCATGAATTTCCCTCCTTACTTCGCTGCTTTATTAGCATAGAATGCTTCAATCTGTGCCTGCTCACTTGAAAGACCCTTCTCTTCCATCTGAACAATTCTCTGCATCATCCTCTTATAGTCATGAGGTACAATCTTCTTGAACTTAGGAAGATAATCTCCGAAATTGTCAAGAATCTGCTTACCCTTTATAGAGTTAGTGTATGCCACATGCTGCTGTATCATTTCCTTTAACTCTAATACATCATACTTGTCCGTCACTTCCTCAGTCGATACAAGCTCCTTATTGAGTTTCTTATAGAGGCTGCTGTCCTCGTCAAGCACATAAGCAATACCACCGCTCATACCTGCGGCGAAGTTCTTCCCTGTTTTTCCAAGGATAACTACTCGTCCACCGGTCATGTACTCACAGCCATGGTCACCCACACCCTCGACAACCGCCTTTGCACCGGAATTACGGACACAGAAACGCTCACCGGCGACACCGTTTATATACGCCTCACCGCTCGTTGCACCATAGAGAGCCACATTACCGATTATGATGTTCTCATCCTGCTTAAATTCTGAACCGGTAGGTGGATATACCACAAGCTTTCCTCCTGAAAGTCCCTTGCCGAAGTAGTCATTGCTGTCTCCCTCAAGGCACATTGTAAGTCCCTTAGGAATAAATGCTCCGAAGCTCTGTCCGCCCGCACCATGGCACATTATAGTGAAGGTATCCTCAGGAAGTGTGTCATCGTAGAGTCTTGTAATCTCAGAGCCGAACATAGTACCGAATGAACGGTCGGTGTTCTTTACATCTATTTCTATGCTTCTCTTCTGCTTCTTCTCAAGAGCCTGCCCCAGCTTCTTTAACAGAACCTTCTCATCAAGAGTTTTTTCAAGCTCGAAGTTATATACATTCTTGTGAAGATAGTCAATCTTCTCCTTGCCTGCATAAGGATTATCAAGAATTACTGAAAGGTCAATCTTTCCTTTCTTGACGCCGCTGCCGTCCTTAGCCTGATATAACATATCGGTTCTTCCCACCATCTCATCGATAGTCTTAAAGCCAAGCTTAGCCATGTATTCCCGAAGCTCCTGTGCAACGAATCTCATAAAGTTCATCACATACTCAGGCTTACCTGTGAATCTCTTTCGAAGCTCAGGATTCTGTGTAGCAATACCTACAGGGCATGTGTCCAGATTACATACTCTCATCATCACACAGCCAAGAGTTACAAGCGGTGCCGTTGCAAATCCAAATTCCTCAGCACCTAAAAGACATGCTACCGCAACATCACGTCCTGTCATAAGCTTGCCGTCCGTCTCGACAACAACCTTGTTTCTAAGACCGTTCATTATGAGTGTCTGGTGTGCCTCGGCAAGTCCAAGCTCCCAAGGAAGCCCGGCGTTGTGAATGGAACTTCTTGGTGCCGCACCTGTACCTCCGTCATAGCCCGATACCAGGATAACCTGTGCTCCCGCCTTCGCAACACCTGCCGCTACGGTTCCGACTCCTGCCTCCGATACAAGCTTTACGGATATACGTGCCTTCTTGTTGGCGTTCTTAAGGTCGTAGATAAGCTGTGCCAGATCCTCAATCGAATAGATATCGTGATGTGGTGGCGGTGATATAAGACCAACACCCGATGTTGAATGTCTTGTCTTGGCTATCCAAGGATATACCTTTCCACCCGGAAGATGTCCACCCTCACCAGGCTTAGCACCCTGTGCCATCTTAATCTGAATCTCATCGGCACTCACAAGGTATCTCGATGTGACACCGAAACGTCCCGAGGCTACCTGCTTGATCGCCGAACAGCGGTTGAGGCCATCCGGTCCGATTGTAAGTCTTTCAATATCCTCGCCGCCCTCACCTGAGTTGGACTTTCCGTGAAGTGTGTTCATGGCGATTGCCATTGCCTCATGTGCCTCCTGGGATATAGAGCCGTAAGACATAGCTCCTGTCTTGAAACGTCTCACGATAGAATCTACGCTCTCTACCTCATCTATAGAGATTCCCTTCTCAGGATACTTAAAATCCATAAGACCTCTCAGATTGATTGGCTCAAGCTCCTCATTGATAAGCTTGGAGTATTCCTTGAAGGTAGCATAATCTCCGTTTCTTGTGGCAAGCTGGAGAAGATGGATTGTCTGAGGGTTGTAGAGGTGCTCCTCCTTGCCGCTTCTGAACTTATGGCTGCCTGCACTGTCAAAGGTGGTATCCGTCTGAAGTCCAAGCGGGTCATAAGCTCTGTCATGATTTGCATTGATATCATTCTCGATATCCTTAAGTGTGATTCCACCCACACGGCTCACCGTGTTGGTAAAATATTTGTCCATAACACTCTTGTCAATACCGATTGCCTCAAAGATTTTGGAGCCCTGATATGACTGTATTGTAGATATACCCATCTTAGATGCAATCTTTACGATACCGCTGAGAACCGCCTTATTATAATCATCGACTGCCGCATAGTAATCCTTGTCAAGCATTCCAAGGTCTATAAGCTCCCTTATGCTGTCAAGCGCAAGATACGGGTTTACTGCACTCGCACCAAAGCCTAAGAGTGTTGCGAAATGATGTACCTCTCTAGGCTCACCGGACTCAAGGATAACCGAAACCTTGGTTCTCTTCTTGGTTCTTACAAGATAGTCCTGCATTGCCGATACAGCAAGCAGTGATGGTATTGCTACATGATTCTCGTCAACTCCTCTGTCCGAAAGAATGAATATATTCACTCCATCACGGTAATGTCTGTCGGCTTCGACGAAGAGACGGTCGATTGCCTTCTCCATAGATGTATTCTTGTAATATATAATAGGAAGAACTGCAACCTTGAAGCCTTCCTGATTCATATTCTTAATCTTTAACAAATCCGTGTTGGTAAGTATCGGATTGTTGACTCTTAATACCTGACAATTTCTTGCCGTCTCCTCAAGGATATTTCCATCAGCACCCAGATACATTGTAGTCGATGTAACTATCTTCTCTCTGAGTGCATCGATAGGAGGATTCGTAACCTGTGCAAAGAGCTGTTTAAAATAATTAAACAGAGGAACCGTCTTAGTTGAAAGTGCCGCAAGCGGAGTATCGGCTCCCATTGCTGCTATAGGCTCAGCTCCGCCAAGTGCCATAGGCAGAATCGATGTCCTGAAATCCTCGTAGGTGTAGCCGAATGCCTTCTGTAACTTAGCCCGCTCCTCCTTGGAATACTCCTCAACTCTCTGGTTCGGAATCTTTAAATCCTTGAGCATTACAAGATTGCTGTCAAGCCACTCGCCATACGGTCTTTTTGAAGCGTATTTCTCCTTGAGCTCATCGTCATCTATAACCTCTCCCTTTACCGTATCCACCAGAAGCATTTTGCCCGGTCTTAATCTCTCTTTCACCTTAATATTTGATGTAGGAATATCAAGCACACCAACCTCGGATGAGAGAATAAGCTGGTCATCATTAGTTATATAGTAACGTGATGGGCGAAGACCATTCCTGTCAAGCACCGCTCCCATGATATCTCCGTCTGAGAAAAGAATGGAAGCAGGTCCGTCCCACGGCTCCATCATTGTAGCATGATATTCATAGAAATCCCTCTTCTTCTGGCTCATGCTCTGATTGTTAATCCAAGGCTCAGGAATAAGTATCATTACCGCAAGAGGAAGTTCAAGACCACTCATCATAAGGAACTCAAGCGTATTGTCAAGCATCGCCGAGTCTGAGCCTTCCTGATTTACAATAGGAGTTACCTTGCTCATCTCTCCCTCAAAATACTTAGTCTCCATGGATTCCTCACGCGCATGCATCTTATCGGCATTGCCGCGGATGGTATTTATCTCACCGTTATGTACGATTATCCTGTTCGGATGAGCTCTCTGCCAGCTAGGATTTGTATTGGTACTGAAGCGTGAATGTACCGTAGCTATCGCAGTCTCATAATCAGGACTGTTCAAATCATCAAAGAAGGTTCTAAGCTGTCCAACAAGGAACATCCCCTTGTAGACAATTGTTCTGCTCGATAAAGAAGCGACATATGTATTATCATTACTCTGCTCAAACACTCTTCTCACTACATAAAGCCTTCTGTCAAAATCCAGTCCCTTTGCCATTCTTGTCGGTTTCTTTATAAAACACTGCCAGATACTAGGCATGCACGCAATTGCCTTAGAGCCTAGTACATCAGGATTAGTCGGAACCTCTCTCCAGCCTAATAGTTCAAGACCTTCCTTCTGGGTAATAATCTCGAACATCTTCTTAGCCTGATTGCGCTTGAACTCATCCTGTGGGAAAAAGAACATACCGACACCATATTCTCTCTCCCCACCTATATTGATTCCGAGTGACTTGGCAGCCTTGGAAAAGAATTTATGGGATATCTGGAGCAGAATACCTACACCATCACCGGTCTTGCCTTCCGCATCCTTACCTGCACGGTGTTCAAGATTCTCAACAATTCTCAGGGCATTCTCAACAACCTGATGTGTCTTAACGCCCTTGATATTGACAATCGCACCTATACCACAGTTATCGTGTTCAAAATCCGGGCTGTATATTGATGGTTTCACTTCACATACATTGCTCATACAAAACCTCCTTTTATTTTGCTTGAAAAACTTGTACTTAATATACACTTATTTTATTTTCGTGTAAATATTTTTTTCTTGAAATTGTCTGATTATTTGATATTATATTATTGTAATGTTTATTGTCTGATATTTCGTAGGATATTATTATAATTAAATTCCAATATCAAACAAAACAATAGCCCCTTGAAGATTTTGCAAAGAAAAAAATGATACATAATAACTCTCAGCAAAACCCTCAGGGGGCTTTCAAAATATATTGTCTTAATTGTGTATTCAATTATATGGCTTGCTTTATAACATTTGAAAAATGTAAATTTGTGCATTAAAAATATAAAGCCATAGTTAAATCCGGGTTAATATTCTTATGTGCATGGTAACAATGTTAAAGGAAATTGTAGAAAATTTCTTTTTCTACATGGTTATAATTTCCTTACAGTACCAGTTATCATCTGTCTGGCTCAGCCTTTCCCCCTGTTCAACAATCGGATGACTCGCATCATTTCCGGGGATGAATCTTATGAAACCAATCTGCCCATCGGACATAAGTACCTTCTTCGATACATAACGTTTTCTCAGGTTCTTAAGAAAAATCATCACAAGCTTCCTGTCAAGCCCCTTAAACTCATCCCTGTACAGCATATCGAACACATCAAATGCAAGGTTAGCCTCCTTATAGGTTCTCTTAGCAACCATCGCGTCATATATATCCGAAAGAGTGGTTATTCTGGTTAAAAGCGATATCTCATCCCCCTTAAGTCCATCCGGATATCCGTCCCCTGTAAGCTTCTCATGGTGGTGTCTTGCAATGTCACGCACAGTCTCCCCGAACTGACTGCCAAGCATCTCATAAGAAAATACCGGGTGAAGCTTGACGATATTATATTCAGCCGATGTCAGCCTCCGCGGTGAATTGATTATTTCCTCAGGTATCTTCGTCTTTCCTACATCATGCAGCAGCCCGGCAAGCACCAGCGTCCTGACATCATCCTCCGGCAGTCCAAGCCACTTACCCATCAAAGCATTCATAAGCGCAACATTCAGTGAATGTCTCTGCAGACCCTCATCCATCGGTCTTGGGAAATTGATGCATGAGAAGATTGTGACAGGGTCTATCTTGATAAGCTTATCCGATATATTGTCTACAAGCTTGTCAATCTCATCAGCTTCAATCCCTGTATCTATATTATGCAGCATGCCATTGACATTATCCGTAAGACTGCTGTAGCCGGAAAGCTTTTCCAGAAGCTCCTGTCTTTTCTCAGGCAGCATATGTTCACTGGCAATAATATCATAAAAGCCTTCCTCATGAACCGTTATATTTCTGTCTCCCTTATTGAAATTATACAGCTTTCTGAGTTTTTCACCGGTCAACACCTCTCCCTTTGGAATCAACAGTGTGTAACCTGTACTGTCATAAATGTTATCCTTAAGCACAAGTCCCTCCCACAGATATTCAATTGGCAGCTTGTGTAAATTTTTCATTTTCATTTTCAAATTGAGTCCCCACTATTCTGCAACCATATTCCTCAGTCAGCATATTATCATTCTGTGTTCTGACGACACTGCAATAGAAGATAAGTGCCCTGTTCTCCACATTTATCACCATGCGGAAGCAGTCTCCCTTCTCGAAGCTTCCGCTGTCCATTTTGACAAGTATTCCATCTAAGCTCATATTCACGGTCATAAGCTTCATCGGCTTGTTGAGCCGCACCTCTCTGTCCCCGAAACACAGCTCCGTGATAATTCCCTTTGTAAGAAGCTTATATCTTCGTTTCCTGCGACTTTCCTTTTCCCTGTGCCTTCCAAGAAGTACAACCATCTCATTATCTATAACTGCGCCTGTAAGATTTCCCTCATACTCATACAGCTTATCCGGTCCGAAAATCAAAACCGTTACATTATAGTTCCCCTTTTGTGCTATGCTGTCGGCACTGATATAGCATATATTCCTGTCCTTGATGAATCTTATTATTCTGGTATCTGCAAGCAGCATTCCGTCCTCTGTTCTCTTAATCAGTATTCTGCGGCTTCTTAAAATATTGTCATTCATATACCACCGCCTCCTTTCAAACCGGCACCCGGTAAATCAGACTATCCGAGCAGTTCCCCTTCTTCCTGAAGCTAATGTAATTTTATCAAAACAAATCCTATCTGTCTATAATACAATATAACCATTATCACACCTTCTGCCTTATTAATTTTATCGTAATTATCCTTTACTTTTTTCACTCCAAACTTATAATTAAATTTATGAGAATGATGTCGTGGGATAAAACAAGCTCCATAAACTTAGCGTGTTTATTATATTTATGCATATCACGACTTTTAGAAGAAGCTTAGATGCTCTTCAACATCTACAATAATTAATTTACGGAGGTTTCCTATTTATGACTGAGCATAAAAAATTCAGCCTTAAAAGCTTTTTTACACGAAAAAAAATATTTTACTGCATATACATGCTCCTTCTGCTTGTCATAACAGGCTCTCTTAATATAGCTGCGCGGAAAAGTACAGCATTTGCCGAATGGTACTCAACACACATATATAAATTTCTGGTAACCACAGTCGGAAGGCTTGTTGGCTTCCTTCCATTTTCACTGTATGAGCTTCTTATAATATTGGGAATAGCATTACTGTTCTGGATTATTTTCAGAATCGTTTACCTTATAATAAAGAAGAGGGCAAAAAGAATACTGACTCTGTTCGCAGGCGTATTTGCACTGTTGCTCACCGTCCTCACACTGTTCACTCTCAACTGCGGGGTAAACTACCACAGAAGACCGTTTTCCTACTATTCAGGTCTTACTGTAGCCAGGCAGCCGACGGATGTTCTGACCAGTCTGTGTCAGTCCCTCATAGCCGAGGCAAATGCGCTTGTTCCATATATAGATACCGTCGAGGTTCCGGATGATGAGGATGGAACACACTACGGAAGCATATTTTCACTTGATAACACCGACACCGTTGTTGAAGCAGTCAAGGCTATGAACAATCTCGGAACCATATACCCTGTGCTCAATGGGTACTATCCTAAGGCTAAGCCTGTTCTGTTCTCAAAGGTAATGTCCTACGAATTTATAACCGGAGTGTACTCCTTCACCATTGAAGCTAACTACAACAATGATGTTCCGGACTATGTGAAGGCAGACACTATATGCCATGAGCTTTCACACCTTCGCGGCTTCATGCGCGAGGATGAAGCCGGCTTCATCGCATACCTTGCCTGCATACACTCAGACAATGTGAACCTTAAGTACAGCGGAATTTTAAATGCACTCTCATACGTTCTTAACTCAGTCTACTCTAATTGCGGAGCGGCAGTCTACACTGAACTGTACAAGAGCATGGACATACAGCTCATGCGCGATTATCTGTATGACAGCCGATATTGGGATAAATACAGAACCCCTGTTGCAGAGGTGGCAGACGCTGTAAACAACGCCTATCTCGTGGCGAATGCTCAGACTGACGGCGTAAAGAGCTATGGCAGGATGGTTGACCTTCTCCTTGCATACTACATTTCACAACACAATTAGATTACGGCATGTCAAAACATGCGATATAAACTTAGCTGTGTATAACGTATTATATTTATGCATATCACGACTTTGGGAGAAGCTTAGATATTCTTAGAACTCTGCTAAGTCCCCAGCCAAAAGCAGCACGGATGCTGCTTTAGAAGCAAAGCATACATGGATGTATGCTTTGCTTCGGTGGCGAACGTATAGAACACCTTTATCAGAGTTCTTAGAATATCTTGCTTCGTACAATGGAGCTGATATGCATAAATATAATACGTTATACACTCACAAATTAGATTGGCATGTTTTGACACACTGTTGTCTATTCGTTGCTTCTCTCATGCTCTATCTCATTATCGATTGCAAGCTTCACCCTCTCCTGTGTTTTCTTAACCTCAGCATCATGCCCTGTGAGCGCCGCGAACGGAGCGAACTGGGCAGCTCTGTCCGCTATCGGCATGTGAGGTCTGTCCCTTGACACATGATGTGGCATATCTATTATATCATCATATCTGCTGCTGCCTGCCACATTCTTATAGAATTCCTCACTTATTTCCCCCTGAAAGCTGCCCTCATTCATGCCCTGTGACCTCCGATCTGACCATTACGCGATATCGCCGTCGCGCCATCCTCAAGGTTCATGCCCTTTAATATGGCATTTTTGCCGAATTTCTTCTTGATGTCGAGTACCGCCTGCTGCATCTGACGTTCCTTGGCAAGCTGCTTCTTCTCCTGCTCCTTCTCACGCTCAAGCTTCTCATAGTCGGTAAACAAATCAAGCTGTGTAAATTCCGGCTCATCATCCGCAAGACTCTCATCTACCACCTTGCAGGCAACCACATTTATTCTCCTCACAAGAAGATTTCTGTTGATTATCCTGTCAAAAAGCTCCATCATTGCGTCTATAATCAGCTTCGTTGAAGAAGTCCTGTGTACAAGATTCTGTGTTCCGTGTGCATGCTTTGGTATCCTTCTTCCGTAGCCGTCTAACACAATCTCACCCTTATACTTTTTGGCAATCTCCGGATTGGTGAGGTTCTCAACGTCATAGCCGATGGTGAGCACAAGCTGGTTCGTGACAAGGTGCTTATCAACAAGTCCAAGCACCAGCCCATCCGTCATTTCCTTGACAATGAGCCTTGCCTTGTCCGCAGTGTACGGACATGAAAGCACCTGCCCCTCACTCACACTGTTCGTCTCAGACCTGTAGGACTTGATATCCGCCATCGTGCACGGCTCATAGCCCCACGCGTGGTCTATTAGAAGCTCCGCATTCACTCCGAACAGCTTATAGAGCAAATCCTCATTATAGTACTCATCCTTCTTCCCGATGGAGCACCTTGCTACATCACCCATCGTGTACATTCCGTATTCATTGAGCTTTTTCGTATAGCCGCGCCCGATGCGCCAGAAATCCGTCAACGGTGTATGTCCCCACAGCAGACGGCGGTAGCTCAGCTCATCAAGCTGTGCAATCCGCACTCCCTCCTCATCGGGATGCGCATGCTTGGCAACTATGTCCATTGCGACCTTGCACAGATACAGATTAGTCCCTATTCCCGCAGCAGCGGTTATGCCTGTCTCCGACTTAATCTCATGTATCAGCTTCGTTGTAAGTTCTCTTGCCGTCAGCTTATACATTCTCACGTATTCGGTAATGTCAATCATCACCTCATCAATGGAATACACATGTATGTCCTCCGGCGCAATGTATCTAAGATATATCTGATATATCCTTGTGCTGTATTCCATATAGTACGCCATCCTCGGAGGTGCCGCAATATACCCAACCTTAAGACTTGGGTTTTCTTGAAGCTCCGGTGCAAATACGGATTCACCTGTAAAATGTCTGCCGCTTCCCAGCCTGCGCGCCCTGTCCCTGTTGACCTCGCGTACCCTCTGCACAACCTCAAAAAGCCTTGCTCTCCCCGGTATCCCATAGGCCTTAAGGGATGGAGAGACAGCAAGGCATATTGTCTTTTCAGTCCTGCCTGCATCAGCCACAACAAGATTCGTTGTCAGCGGGTCAAGTCCACGCTCTCTGCACTCTACTGACGCATAAAAGGATTTTAAATCAATTGCAACATAGATTCGTTCCGTAATCAGACCTCCTCATGGCAAAACTTATTTTCTTATAAGCTTTCCTGCTACCATAAGTATACAAAAAACAACGAAATTTGCAAGAACTATGCTCGCACCTACGGGCAGATTGAAGCTGTATGAGCTGTATAATCCCACAAAGAAACACAATACAGAGACTATACCGGATATGATAACAACCTTTCTGAAGCCCTTCACAACTGCACCTGCCGAGAGTGTCGGGAATATAATAAGGCTGGATATAAGCATTGTGCCCATTATTCTCATTCCTACTACTATTGTCAGTGCTGTGAGTACCGCTATGAGCATATTGTAAAACTCAGCCCTCACTCCTGTTGCTTTTGCAAAATCACTGTCAAAAGTGATTGCAAATATCTTGTGATAGAAAATAAAAAACAGTATCAGGACAATCACCGACAATATGACACTTATATATACGTCAGTCCTGCTCATGGCCAGTATGCTTCCGAACATATAGCTGTATACATCCGTGTTAAGCCCTCCGCTTAATGATGTAACAGTGACACCTGTTGCTATGGCAACTGATGACACCAGCGCTATTGCCGAATCAGACTGAACCTTGCTGTCCTTGCCAAGCTTCAATATGAAGAAAGCTGCAACAATCACAACAGGAACTGCGATTGCAAGAGGTGCTACATTCATAACCGCAGCAACGGACAAAGCCCCGAATCCTACATGTGACAAGCCATCACCTATCATTGAAAATCTCTTGAGCACAAGGCTGACTCCGAGAAGCGCACAGCACAGTGCAACAAGTCCGCCTGCAATCATGGCTCTCACTATAAAATCGTATGAAAATAACAGCTTCACTGTATCAAACATAGCGTTCTCCCTTCTTCACCTTATCCAAAAGACTCTTACCCGTATCTTTATCCATGTCCTTATCTTTGTTTTCATTCCTATCAATAGGCACTTTAGCGGTACTGTCTGTATCTTCGCTGTTTTTATAATCAAGCCCAAGGAAATGCCTTGCCGCCTCGCTGTCTAAATACTTATCAGCCGGTCCGAAATATCCGCAGCCTGAACGCTTATTCACATGGAGAATAAGTCCCGCATCGGACACGGCCTTGTTGAGGTCATGCGATACCATCAGTATAGTGGTCTTTTTCTCCCTGTTAAGTCTCTTTAACAGCTCATAGAGCTCCTCCGTAGCAACCGGATCAAGCCCTGTGGTCGGCTCATCAAGAAGCAGAAGCTTGTCCGTCGCGCACATCGCTCTGGCAAGAAGCACCCTCTGCTTCTGTCCTCCCGAGAGACTTCCGAAGGAAGCCCTCACATAGTCTGCCATACCGAAATCACTCAGTATCTCCATAGCCTTGGCCTTCTCCGCCCTGTTATAATAAGGTCTTAAACCCATCTTATTCAGGAAGCCGGACATAACTACCTCCTTCACCGTAGCCGGGAAATTCTTCTGGTAATCCTTCTGCTGCGGGAGATATCCTACATCGGCTCTGCTCATCCCATCACCATATTCAAGCTTTCCTCCCTGTATCTTCGCAAGTCCAAGTATTCCCTTAAGGAGACTGCTCTTTCCTGCTCCATTCTCACCCACTATACATACATAGTCACCTCTGTTAAGCTCAAAGCTCACATCCGAAACCACTATTCCGTCCTCATAACCAACACTTATATTTTCACATCTTAGCTGTGCCATCAGTTAAGTCCCTCCTTAAGCTTCTCCACATTATTCCACATTATATCAAGGTATGTCACACCATTCTCATATTCCTGTCTGCTGACATTGTGTGCTGAATGTAACAGGAGAAGCTTAACTCCTGTCTCATCAGCAATCGTCCTCGCCACCTTCGGGTCTGCAAGCTCCTCATAGTATACTGCCTTAGCCCCGCTCTCCTTTATCTCATCAATCATCCTCATAACACTGCTTATTGACGGCTCAGACTCCGCTGAGCAGTCATGATATGCCGAAACACAGTCAAAATCGTACTCTCTTACAAAATATGTCATTGCAAAGCGTCCGCCAAAAAATATCGTCCTGCGAGCACTCTCCTCGCCCACCTGCCTGAACGCTGCATCAACTTCCGCTAACTTGTCTATATACTCATCTGCTCTCTGTCTATACTCCTCCGCATGCTGCGGATCTTTCTCCATAAGTGCATCAACTATATTCTCAACCATCTGCATAGCATATACCGGAGAAGTCCATATATGCGGGTCATACTCATGTGTATGTCCGGAATGGCTGTGACCCGCGTGCGAATCATGTTCATCATCCTCATCCGTATCCTCATGAGCACCGTGTTCGTCATCCTCATCCGCATCCTCATGAGTAATGTGCTCATGAGTACTGTGCTCATGTGCACTGTGCTCATCCACGAAATAGTCCTCCTCCTTTTCAAGCGTAATACCATCGGACACATCCACAACCATAACGCTGTCATCAAGGCTGTCTATTATCGTCTGAGCCCATACCTCCATATACTTTCCTGTGTATATGAACATATCACTCTCCCGTATCTCAATCATGTCCGCCGGGCGCAGATCATACGAATGGCTCTCCATCCCCGGAGGAAGAAGAAGCGTCACATCAGCATAATCGCCGGCTATCTGCCTTGCAAAATCATACTGCGGAAATAATGTCGCCACAATCTTCAATTTTTTTCCGGATTCATCACCGGCAGCACCGCTGTTATCACTGCTACCCTTAGAACATCCGGCGGCAAAAGCACATATTCCCACAGCAAGCGCACATATTATAAGTACAAGCCTTTTTCGCGAACGCAGTCTGTCCATATTATAAAAATATCCTTTCTATTATTAATAAGCAGGTAATTGCGAAACCCTCGCATAACCTGAACCCCACATATCCACATCAGTCTCAATCCTGTATATTTTATTCGAATTTGAAAACCAATTTCATATTGCTTTTTTATTATACCAATAGAACCGTTTTTGTCAAGAAAGAATTTTTTACTATGTGCCGGACAATTATTCGGCAGGGATTCGGGTGTCAAAACATGCCTGTTTATTCTCTGAGTGTATAACGTATTATATTTATGCATATCACGACTTTTGTCCGAAGCTTAGATGTTCTTAGAACTCTGTTAAGCACCTAGCCAGAACCGGCACGGATGCCGGTTCAGAAGCAATGCATACAAGGATGTATGCTTTGCTTCGGTGGCGAACGTATAGAATACCTTTATCAGAGTTCTTAGAACATCTTAGTTTCGGACAATGGAGCTGATATGCATAAATATAATACGTTATACACAGCTAGGTATGTAGCATGTTTTGATACCCGAATCCCACGCAACACAGAAAAAGACCGGCAGCCCCCATATACGCCATGGACGCTGCCGGTCTTTTATCACATGTTACTCAACAGGTTTATACCTTGTGAACACCTTATCCCCTCCGACAACCTGCTTGGTTCCGTCTGAGTCGATAATCACATAGTCCCCCTCCTGAATAAAGGTCACTCCTCTTCTGTGTCTTATATAAGGACACACAATCGAACCATTATCGCGGACAACCTTTAAAAGCTTGTCAGTGATAATCCAGCCCTTCGTGACTATATCCGAGAAAAGCTCAAAGCCATCCTCTAACCCCTTTCCAAGCTCATATTTCGTTACCTCTGCCTCCATAGGAATCCTCGTACACTTCATAAATACCGCCTCCGTTTCTTTACATTATGTATTTAGCTTTGAAAATATTTGTCCTCAAACTTATCAACAGGTATCGGCTTTGAAAAATAGAAGCCCTGAAACATTTCACAACCAATCCCGGACAGAAAGTCCAGCTGCTTTTCTGTCTCCACGCCCTCTGTGATGACATCCATATTGAGTGCCTTAGCCATAGTTATTATGAATTTAAGGATTTTCCTGCTCCGCTCCTGATTATCTGTCTCACGAAGAAATAACATATCTATCTTGAGCAGGTCTGCCTTAATATCCTTAAGTGTATTAAGTGAGGAATATCCGCTTCCGAAATCATCTATCTCTATCTGGAAACCAAATTTCTGAAGCCTGTCTAAAATTTCCATATGCATCTTTACATCCGACATTATGACAGTCTCCGTAATCTCCAGATTAAGGTGCTTAGGCGCTATCCCATACCTTCTGACGATATCTGTAAGCACCTTATACAAATCAAGATAATAGAAATCCTTGGCTGATATATTTACCGAAATGTGGTAATCCTCATATCCGGCAGCATTCCATTCCTTAATCTTCTCTGCCGCCTTCTCCCATATAAAATTGTCAAGCTTATATATTATTCCCGTCTTCTCCAATATCCCTATAAATGAATCCGGATACAGCAGACCTCTCTTAGGATGCTTCCACCTTACAAGTGCTTCTGCACCAAGAAGTGCACCTCTGCTGTCGAGCTGAGGCTGCAGATACATACAGAATTCCCCATTTTCCAATGCCTTATCGAATTCCGCAACAATACTCTTTTCATGCATCAGCCGTTTCATATCGCTCTCATCATAATATGAAATTACCTGATTATAGTCTCCCTTTATTCTCTCAATTGCCATATTCGCTTTATCGTACATCGTCTGAACAGGCTCATTTACATCCTTAATCTCATATACACCTGCATACACATGCAGCTTGTATATTCTGTCCTCCATCAATGAACACAATATTTTTATATTATCAAGCAGATACTTCTCATCAAAATCCTTTTTAAGCACAATCTGTACGAATCTGTCCCCTGCAATCCTCCCCAGAACAGAATTTCCTGCTCCTTTTTCCTTTAGAAGCTCCGCTTCCTTTTCAAGTATCTCATCACCCTTATCATCGCCGAACAGCTCATTCACCAGCTTGAAATCCTTGATATTAGAAGCAAGTATATACATGCTCTCACCGGCATGCTCCCTGATAAAGCTCTCAGCCTCATCAAAAAAGCCCTCCCTGTTATATACCCCTGTAAGCCGGTCATGCGTCGCACGGTACTTTTCATCCCTAAGGCGCTTCATGTCCTCCGTCTTATCCTCTATTCTGAAGAAACAGCCGATTGACGTCCCATCTTCATCGTACATGCTGCGATACTCAAATCCAAAGAAACGCTTAACTCCGCCAACTGTCAGCTCGTCCTCCCAGTACACACTGTCCCTGCCCTGATTCTGCCCATGCCAACGTACATACCGCTTCTCAAGCCTATCGATGTCTTCCGCCTCATTCCACGCTGTAAAAAGCTTCTTTGCAGCCTGATTCACATACACACAGCTTCCATCAACATCAAAGCATATAACGCCGTTGCCAATCTCTTCAATAACGTATGACTGCGTCCTCAGCGCAAGATTTTTTGGTGTGTAATAAAGAGTAAAATATCTTACCAAGGGACCCATTATAGCATAAAAAAGCACTGAAAAATCAATCTCAAACCCGACGAACAGAAATCCTGCATTCACCATAATAACTACCGCAAGCAGAATGAGTATCACCGCATACTTCTTTCTGTAAAATCTCGGTGACACAATCGTCTTATATATGAGTGCGATAAACGTCAGCGCAACCATCACGTAGCACAGCGCAAGATGTATGCCCATACAGCCATGCGGCTGCGATGTCCAGTAGTACTGCCCATTACTCCCATCATATAACTGTATCATTGAAAATACATGTCCGGTAAAATTATTCACCAGAATACTTATGGAATCAAGCAGAATCATAACAAACAGAATGGTTCTTGGCAGTCTTGTAACCAGCCTGACCTCGGTATACTCCATCGCATAATCCGTAAGCTGGTATGTCAGCCAGCCAACACTCAGATAATACATTCCCAGCAAAAAGCACGCCGGCTGCCTTCCATATCTCGCAGCTATCAGATAAAGTGCATAGAGCAGTGCAGTCATCGCCCCTGCAAATATCACCTTAATTACAGGTCCGGTCATCTTACTTCTGCTCCTTGCCGCCTTGACAATGGAGCCAATAAGTAATGCTGTCAAAATTATATATAAAACGGCAAAACTCGTTCTCAACATATTTTTGTCCCCCAACCCTTTTATTGTCCTAATTTTACCATATTTCAAAAAAAATGGCAAACAACATTGCTGTCATCTGCCATTAAATTTGTATATTTTACTATCCCCTTGCCAGCTTCCCTCTGATTTTGGTGGAAGCAAACTCAATGATGAGCACAAGAACCATAAGTCCCCATATAAATGCTCCTACCATAGCCCATCTACGGCTGTTAAGGCACTGCATAAGCGAAGCTCCGATACCACCTGCACCTACAATACCGAGTGTTGTGGCATCCTTAAGATTGATGTCAAATCTGTATATTGTTGTCGATATGAAGCTCGCTGTGAGCTGTGGAAGCACACCATAACGAATCTTCTGGAACGGTGTACATCCCATAGCATCAAGGCTCTCCAGAATCTTGGTATCGAGATCCTCAATCGCCGTTATATACATCTTGGATATCATTCCTATAGAACATACCGACTGGGTGACAACTCCACAGAATGCACCCGGTCCTGTAACTCTTATCCACATAAGTGCCCATACAAGGCTCGGTATGGTTCTGATAAGCAGGATAAACACCCTGAAAATGTATGCCACCGGCTTCGGCATTATCGTTGTCGATGCAAGAAAAGCAAACGGTATCGCCAGTATCGCACCGAACAATGTACCAAGAACGGCAATCGCTATCGTCTGGAACAGAAGATACGGCACATCGGAATCTCCTGTACCGAACATTAGCTTGGTATCCGGGTGAAACACACCATGCATAACACCCTTGGCAACCTCCGTACCTGTTGCCGTCATTCCGGAAAAATGTATATCAGAAGCCGACCATCCGATTATAACCGCAATTACAAGTACTATTCCAAGATACAGAAGCCACTTGTGAGGCTGTCTTTCATACATTTCAAGAACCGTCACCTTCTTCTCAGCCCTATCCAAAATACTTTCCGCATTTTCTTTTTTATTTACAGTACTTTTTCTATTTTTACCCATGTCTATCTCCATGCTTTCCTAATACTTAGCTGAGCTTCTTTCTCAGATACTCACTGAAAAACTCAATCGCAACAACAACCACAAACAGCGCAAGGAGTACCATTCCAAGTCCATTGTAATCGCGCCATCCGATACGCTCATTGATGGTTATTCCAAGACCTCCTGCACCTACATATCCAAGAATTGCTGAGGCTCTTACATTCATCTCAAAGCAGTAAAGGCTGTGGCTTAAATATACAGGGAGAATCTGCGGAATACATGCCGACCAGAAAGCCTGAAATTTATTCGCGCCAAGCGCTTCCATAGCCTCAAACGGGCCCATATCTATAGTCTCTATGCTCTCATAAAGCATCTTAGCCACAACTCCGAATGTAAATATCGCGATGGCAAGTGTTCCGGCAAATGTTCCAAGTGAGAAAATAAGCGCACATACCAGCGCAATAATAAGTGTAGGCACCGTTCTTACAAGAGCCAGTATAAATCTGATGACGCTCACAACAACACGATTGTGAATAATATTGCTTGAAGCAAGCACCGCAAAGGGAAGTGCAGCCGCACAGCCTATAACAGTACCTAAGACGGACATTTTTATAGTGTCGATAAGCGGTGATATAACCTTGCCAAAGAAGCTCCACTTTGGATGGAAAATCTTGCCAAGAATTACAAAAAGCTCATTTATTCTCGAAAAGACCGTAACGAAGCTGAAGCCGGTCATCTTAAATGCCCAGAAAAGCACAATGAACAGCACAATAAGTATGAGCGGCATTCTGCTTCTAGGTCTTACCGTTGTATGTCCATTGGCGATAGTGATAACCTGCGGCTTGAATATGCGGTCAAAAAGCTTGACCTTAGCCTTAGGTGCCTTGTACTCTTCACTCATAAACGCACCTCCTAGTTATCGGACTTCTCTGTAGTAGGAACCGCTGTGCCATTGTACACCTCGTCAAGCTGTTCCTGAGTAATGCTTGAAGCAGGTCCGTCAAAAACAATCTCTCCCGCTCTTACGCCAATCACACGGTCACAGTAGTTGAGTGCCAGGTCAACATGGTGTATGTTCAGAAGAATGGTAATCTTGTATTCCTTGTTGATTCTCACGAAATCACTCATAACCTGACGTGCTGTAACCGGATCAAGGCTCGCAACAGGCTCATCGGCAAGAATAATTGAAGGATTCTGGTTTAAGGTTCTTGCAAGTGCAACTCTCTGCTGCTGTCCTCCCGAGAGCTGGTCACATCTTGTATATGCCTTGTCAAGGATACCTACCTTATCAAGGCTCTCTAAAGCCCTCATCTTCTGTTCCTTGGTAAATATTCCGAATAATACTCTCCAGAATGGCATATCCGGCACATCTGCTGTCAGCACATTCTTGATAACCGTGCTTCTTGATACAAGGTTAAAGCTCTGGAAAATCATTCCCACCTTCCGGCGGAAACGGCGCAGTGCCTTACCGCTAAGGCTCTCCACATCGACACCGTCCACGGTAAGTGTTCCCTGCTGTATATCATGCATACGATTAATACAGCGGAGAATAGTTGATTTACCGGCACCCGAAAGTCCGATAATCGCAACGAATTCTCCCTGTTCAATATTCAAATTCACATTTTTTAAGGCCGTAAAGCCATTCGGATAAGTCTTATATACATTCTTAAATTCAATCATCGTCTAATTCCTTTTTGTAAAATAACAGCCCTTTCAAGCTGATATTTGCGAAAATGCGCAAATGGTTATTAACAGTCAAAGCCTGTTTTTCAATTAAAGGGGCACCCACACAGCTTGTGAGGTACCCCTTTTTTATCCGGAGCTATACCGTATTATTCTGAAACTGCCTTAAGTGCTGCACGAGCGCTATCATAATCTGCGTCTGTAGCGATCGCATAGCCTGCGTGGCTGTATACACCAAATATCTCTTTACCCTTCTCGGTATTGATGATATTTATAAAACACTGCTGAAGAGCTTCCTTAAGCTCATCTGTATAATATGGGCTTCTCTTTGAAATAGCAACTGTATCGTTGTAAATACCATCTGTTACACCGATTACGTTAAGCTCATTCCAGATAGACTCGCTTCTTCCCATACCCTGCTTGCCTGTTGAATCCTGCTGATCTGAAGCAAGCATCCAGCTCTCCTCATAATCGTTACGTCCATCAGCATAGCATACAATGATATCAACGCTCTCTGCTGCTGCGTAAGAGAATGCTGTGCCGTAGCCGGAATCAAGAGGAATAACATTAGCAAGATCACTTATCTTCTTGCCATCATAATTCTTCATAAGCCACATTGTAGGATAGATATAACCTGCTGATGAGGAAGTCTTCTGAACTGCCCATGTAGCCTTGTTAAGATCATCCCATGTAAGTGTCTCTCCATTATTAACCTTCTCTGCTAACTGCTTTCCGTACTCTGAAGGTGTTGCGTAGATAAGTGAACGGTAGTATGTAACCTGTGGACCGTTCTTCTGTGTTGCGTTGGCATCACCATTCCAGTCTGCCGGATTCTCGCTGTCGTTTGAAAGACCGTTACGTGTAGCCGTGAGGATAACATCTACATCATCTGAGTAGAGTGCATAAGTACCGCCCGGTAACCAGCCTACATCAATTGTTCCCGCTGACATAGCCTCGCCTGTTGCGTCGTAGCTCGTACCGACTGAGATATCTACTTCCCCGATATCATATCCCAGCTTAGCCATCTCTTCCTTAACAAGCTGTGGAAGCTCCTTCGTGCCTGTGATGATAACATCGGCGTCCTTAGAAGGAACGAACTCAAGTGTGAGCTTGTCAAAGCTCTGCTTAACCTCATTTGATGCACCCTCTGTTGTGGTGGCATCTGTTGCCGCAGTAGTATCTGCTGCTGAAGTATCCGCTGCGCTTGTACCTGTTGTAGCTGTGCTGTCAGTTGGCTTGCTGTTACATCCGGTAAGCATTGTCATTGCTGCCATCATAACAGCAGCACCCTTTACAAAACCCTTTTTCATAATAAGGCTCTCCTTTGTGCATAGTTATCTCGGGTATCCCGAATTCGCACGGATATAATGTAGCATTGACACATAATTTTTTCAATACTTTTTCTATGAATTTTTTAATATTATACATTATTTTATTTACATTTTTACCTTTTCTTTACAATTAATTTTACCCAAACACCACATCAAGCGTCATCATCACAGTAAATCCTGCCGCAAACATCAATGTACCTATATCACTCTGCTTTCCCTTTCCCTGTGCCATCTCGGGTATAAGCTCCTCGACAACCACATATATCATCGCACCTGCTGCGAAGCTTAAAAGATACGGAAGAACCGGAACAACAATGCCTGCTGCCATGATGGTTAAGACAGCACCCACCGGCTCCACCGCTCCCGACAGCACTCCGTAAAGAAATGACCTTCCCCTGCCTATGCCGCGGCTTCTTAGCGGCATGGATATTATCGCGCCCTCCGGAAAGTTCTGTATTGCAATTCCGACCGCAAGCGCCATCGCCGACATAAGCGTTATTCCGGAATTACCGCTTATGCAGCCTGCATATACGGCTCCTACCGCCATTCCCTCAGGAATATTGTGCAGCGTGACCGCGAGGACAAGCATTGTCGTTTTTTTTAGGTTTGCCCTCGGTCCCTCCGCCTGCTCTGTGTCTGAATGCAGGTGCGGAATAATATTATCCAACAAAAACAGAAACAGAATCCCTGCCCAGAACCCCACAACTGCCGGAACAAATGACCACCTTCCCATACCCGATGCCTGACTAAGCGCAGGAAGTAAAAGGCTCCACACCGACGCCGCCACCATTACCCCGGCGGCGAAGCCGGTGAGAGCCCTCTGTAGTATGACATTCATCTCTTTTTTAACGAAAAGAACACATGCGGCACCAAGAGTGGTGCCTGCAAATGGAATAAGAAGTCCTGAAAGTACATCTGTCATGCTCCTACTGCCCCCTTAAAATTATTGTCATCTGTATTCCCTGATTTTTTTAACTCTCTTCTCATTAAAATCTTGACTGCCCTGCACACAGCGATTATTACAGCTGCTAAAATTATACCCTTCATAACATCCTCCTTTTCCGGCACCAGCTATGCCTGCTATATTATTATATGTAAGCTTCCATTGTATGTGACATCATACACGCTTTTAAGTTAATGTGTTTAGGTTAATATGTTTAAGTTAACATGTTTAAGTTAATACATTTAAGTTAGCTATGCCTAACTTCTATTGTCAGTATAGACTAACCCATGAAAAAAATCAAGAGTGTATGTTATTGTTTCATATAAATCGTTTCATATAAATCGTTTCATATAAATATGACTTTCACACACACATTTTCAATATGTGGTACGTTATATACTTTGGATACGTGCATATCTAAAGGTAATTCTCTAAAGCTGTATTCAGATATCCACCTTTGTAACCGGAAATGAGCATGCTTATTCATGAATTTTATCTTCCTGCATACTACAAGCATCGCTTGCGGTACTGCCACCAATAAGTAGTTTGAAAACTTTATTTTCAAGCTTACCGCCTGAAGCCAAAAAAATCCCCACCTGATGATTATACTCTCTCCATGAAGTCAGACATAAAATCTGACAACCAGATACCGGTATAAATCAGGTGGGGATAATATTTCCTCAGACCATTGAGGACACTAACCAAAGTCAAAAACTATCTCACCAATGGCAATGATGCATCAATCTTTCTTCTTATTCTTCTGCTTCTCGCGCTTCTCTCTTAAGCGGCGCTCAACTCCGAAATCAACTCTTCCCTTCTCATTTCTTGCGTTGCCGTCGCGTCCGATACGCTCCTTCCTGCGGCGTTCTTCTTTTGAAGACTTCTCGCCTTTTTCACGGCGCTCGTCCCTGCCGGATTTCTCACCCTTCTCATGATGGTCATCCCTTCTGGATTTCCCACCCATTTCGCTGTAGCTGTCTTTTTCCTGCTTTCCGCCCTTACGCCTGCGCTCGTTCCTGTCGCTATCATCTCCGCGACGGTCATCGCGTCCGCCTCTGCGCTCGTCCTTATCTCCTCTTCGGCCACGTACGCCCTTGCGTCCATTCTCGTCCTCAAAATGACGCGCACGTCTTGGCTTATACACCTCAACAGGAATATCTTCAAGCTCTTCTCCCATGTGCAGCTTAAGGAATGCGGCTGCAAGTTCCATGGCTGTAACGTCATCGTCATTCATCTTATCGGCGATAATCTTGGTCATCTTGGTCAAATCCTTCTCGTTTCTGACCTCCATAACCTTTGACAAAATCTTCTGCGCCTTGACAGCAGTGATATCTGCTGCCGAAGGTATTGTGCGCGCCTTAATCTTGGTGTGGCACACATTCTCGATTTCCCTTATCTTGTATATCTCCCTTCCGACAACAAGTGTGAAGGAACGTCCTGTTCTTCCGGCTCTTCCGGTACGTCCTATTCTGTGGACATAATACTCGATATCCTGCGGAACGTCGTAGTTGAATACCGCCTCTACGTCATCAACATCAATTCCTCTTGCCGCAACATCCGTTGCAATAAGAATCTCGACTGTGCCATTTCTGAAACCATTCATAACCTTGTCACGCTGGAACTGCGACATATCGCCGTGGAGTCCCTCTGCAAAATAACCTCTTCCCTTAAGCTCCTCTGTCAGGTCATCAACCATCTTCTTGGTATTACAGAAGATAAGAGAACGCTTCGGATTATAGTAATCTAAAAGCCTTGCCGTAACTTCCGCCTTGTTCTGGCGCTGAACCTCATAGTAATACTGCTTTACAAGCGGTATTGTAACCTCCTTTGCTGCAACCTTCACATGCACTGCATCCTTCTGGTAGGTGTGTGTGATGTCAAGGATAGGCTTAGGCATTGTAGCTGAGAACAATGCTGTCTGGTGATCCTCAGGAATCTCTTTAAGAATAGTCTCAATATCCTCACGGAAGCCCATGTTAAGCATCTCATCCGCCTCATCAAGCACGATAGCCTTGATGTTCTCAAGACGCAGTGTATGTCTTCTCATGTGGTCCATGACACGTCCCGGAGTTCCGACAATAATCGAGACATTACCCTTGAGGGAGCGTATCTGCTTGGATATATCCTGTCCTCCATAGATAGGAAGAATTTTTATACCATGCATGAACTTTGCGAACTTGCGGAGCTCCTCTGCTGCCTGAATTGCAAGCTCTCTCGTAGGACAGAGTATGATACACTGCACACCCTCAACCTCCGGGTCAATCCTCTGTATCATCGGTATTCCGAATGCTGCAGTCTTTCCTGTTCCCGTCTGTGCCTGACCGAGCACGTCGCGTCCCTCAAGGAGTGCCGGAATCGCCTGCTGCTGTATCGGTGTCATCACCTCGAAGCCCATCTCCTGAACTGCGCGTATTATTCGCTCATCGATAGGTGCGTCCTCATACCTTACCGCATTGACTGCGCTCTCTGCATTCTTCATCTCCTCTGCTGTGTTTGTCATGTTTTCTGTTTTGCTGTTTTCCATTAAAATAATTACTCTCTGCTTTCTATATATTAATATTTTCTTCTGTCAATTCCTGTTCTCTTATAAAAATCAGCCTTATCCTGATACATCAGTTTCTCCGCCTCCGTCAAAAGCGCGTCCTGGTTTCTTGGTGCCTTGTCAGTCCACACCTCACCCACAGCCATGTTGACACCGTGTGCCTTCATGTCCTCCTTCAAAAGACGTACATGCTCGCTAAGCTCCTCCCTGGTCACACCGTTGGCAGCCGCTAAGAATTCATCTCCGCCTATCCTGAACAGCCCATAACCATCAAACACTCTTCTGAGACTTTCACAGGCATCCTTAAGCAGCCTGTCACCCATCTCATGTCCCTGGGTATCATTAACCTTCTTAAGCCCGGTCACATCGCAATAGACAATGCCCATGCTTCTGTTCACATCCACCTTGCTCATATATTCATTGAGCGCGTATCTGTTTCCAAGCCCGGTAAGCTGGTCGTTGTAGCTCATAATCTCGAGCTCCTTCATAAGATTTCTTCTCCTTATGCATGAGATTATGAAGTGACCAAGTATGTGCAAAATATTAGAAGCATACCTGAGTGTCTCGACCGGCGGATTATCAACACCATAGAAGCCTATAGCCTGTTTATTGTCATAAAGCGGAACAACAACAAGCGAATGTATATCCTGCCTCCTGAGGTTCTCATACTGAAGCGGGTCACTCTCCTTGATATCCTCCAGATCTGCAATCATTATATACCTGTTCTCAGCAAAATTTCTGTACCATTCAGCACACACATCCGCCTGAACATTCTGCAGTGTGTGCTTCTGCGGCTCCACACCGACCGCCGTCCATTCGTAGGTATTGTCATCCCCTCCAAGCTCATTCTGCTCAAATATATATGTCCTCTCTCCCTTGAGTGCCTTACCTATATATTCAAGCACAATCTGTAATGACATATCCGGTGTCGGCGCCTGAAGTGCACTTCTTAGTGCCTCGTTTGAGATTGCCTCGATGTTCTCATAGCGGCTCGCATCCTCGCACTCATGGTCATGCCCCACTGCGTCAGCATCAATCGCAAGCTCCACCCTGTATCTTCTGCCGCCATCGGTTACAAGTGTATCCTTTATCGCAAAATCCTTGTCAAGCAGAAGATTGTAATGCCTCCATTCAATAAACTCTCCTTCACAAAGCTGTTTATTGTTGCAGACGGCACAAGGTGCTGAGCAATGCTGCAGCACCTCATAACATTTCTTTCCAGCTATCTCATCTAACGAATGAATGCCGTACATCCTGAGTGCCTTTTTATTCATATATACCAGTTCATCCGTATCTATGTCCGAAGCATACACACATTCGTTCATATTTTCAAAAAATTCCCAAATTTTCATGGCATACACCTTTTTTCCGGACAAAACAATATTTTCCAATATCTTCATCCACAGTCCTTTTTTCGTAACAGTATATTGACAAATACATGTCTATTATACCTACTTGCATGCCAAAATTCAAGAAACTTTTGACTATTCATTTACAATATTATAATACGATTTTGATGTAATTCTGTACACAATAACATAAAATACCGCAAACACAAGCGCACATACAACATTTACCAGTGCAAAAAAGCCCTTATCGCTAAATCCGAAACACAGCAGAAGCTTACTCACAATCGGGAAAGCGAACGCAAGATGTACACATGCCATTATAATAGGCAGAAAAAATACCGTGAGCATCTGGGAATTGATACTGGACTTAATATCTTTTTGGTTCATGCCAAGCTTTTTCATAATCTCGAAGCGCCCGCCGTCCTCATAGCCTTCAGTAACCTGCTTATAATATATGATAAGCACTGTGGCAAGCACAAATATTATTCCAAGGAAAATCGCAAGGAACAGGAGTGCACCGAACATTGTGTAGAAATTGTCTCTCTCAGCCTCCCTGCCCTCAACATTCACATGGGTAATCCCGGCAAGGTACGCCTCATTTTCCTTATATTCCCGGTTGAACATGCTGTTAAGCTCATTCGCAGCAACGATTTTTCCTGCCTCACTGCCTGTCATGTCAAAATTATAGAACCATGATATTATCACTCCACTGCTGCCCGGCGTATTGATTATAGGAAGCACTATATCCTTTGGGTTGTTCACAATAATATACATTCCCGGAAGCACATTGTATGCTTCCGTTCCATTGGCTATGAACCTTCCGATGATATTTTTTACCTTGTAGTGCGGTCCATCGTCCCCTAGAACCAGCTCATCAGGTGAGACATTCTTAGCACTTCCCATTCCCTTCGTGAAGCATACAATCGCCTCATCATCATCAAGCTCCACATTCTCATCCATCAGGCGGTTGTAATCATCCAATGAGATTGCAAACATCTGATATATGGTCGGCGACAGTCCGGCACTGTAGTAATCTGTGGTCTCATAATCTGTGTAATTAATTTTTCCGTTCGCATAGGCACATGAAAATATAGCCGCCGTATAATCGGTTAAATCCACAATCTCCTCACCCGCAGCACCCACACAGCTCTTTACGGATTCCTTCATATCACCCATATAATTTTCCATATCCGGATAACTGTTAAAAACTGTCGTGAGATTGATATCCCTCGGATACCTGTTTCTCACAACACTCTCCTCACCGGCATAAAGACATACCGTAGCCGAGAGCATGACAAGCACCATAGTGCACAGCACACATATTGAGGCAAGACCTGCGCCGTTTCTCTTCATTCGATATAGCATCGATGACACCGACACAAAATGATTGGTCTTGTAGTAATAGCGCTTGTTCTTCTGCAGCAGACGGCACATTGTCACCGAGCCTGCTATAAACAGCAGATATGTGGCTATTATTACCATTATAACTGCCACAAAAAACATACTTAGAGCGCTCAGCGGGTCCTCTATCGTCACGGCAATGTAGTACGCTCCTGCGAGGATAACTACACCGCACAGTGCAATGAACCAGTTCGCTTTAGGAGGCTTCTCTCCCCTGTTCTCGCTCCTTAGCAGGTCAACCGGCTTTGACATTCTGACCTGTCTCACCATGTTGACAAAAAGAAGTACATATATTACGCCAAAAACCTTCAATGTCATAAACAGCGCTTCCGTGTTCACTGTTATATTATAATTATTCTCCCCCTTGATTGCATACATCATGGCAAGCTCGCCAAGCTTCGCAAACACTATGCCGAACATAAGTCCTGCAGTGAGCGATATGAACGCAATCTGAACGCTCTCCCAGAATAAAATTCTCGCCAGATTGCCCTTTCCCATACCGAGCACATTATACAGACCGAATTCCTTTTTCCTTCTCTTCATCAGAAATGAGTTCGTGTAAAAAAGAAACAGCACCGCAAAAATCATTATCACATAAGTTCCCATTCCAAGCATTTCCGCCATAAACGAACCACCTCTGATTGTTTTTAGCAGCGGATCTCCGGCTAAAAATGCAATTATATAGAACATCATCACCATTCCGGTACATGTCAGTATGTACGGAAGGTAGAATCTCCTATTTTTTCTTATACTGTCCCACGCAAGATGCGGGTAAAAACCTATTCCCATTTTTTATCCTCCTGCATACTGCAAGCACCGCTCGCAGTACTGCCATCAATAAGTAGTTTGAAAATTTTATTTTCAAACTTATCCCCCTGCATACTGCAAGCACCGCTTGCAGTACTGCCACCAATGAGTAGTTTGAAAATTTTATTTTCAAACTTATCCCCATTCTTTGCAAAAGTTCATTGTCTTAGCACATTTTAAAAGAAAAACTCAGTCACCTAAATCTTTCTTCCCCGTCGCAAGCACCGTGAGCGTATCCGCTATCTTGCGGTAGAATTCGTCCCCGGTGTCATCCCCACGGTAAATCTGATGAAATACCTCTCCGTCCTTTATGAACAATACTCTCCCCGCGTGGCTTGCCGCCTTAGCCGAATGTGTCACCATGAGAATAGTCTGCCCCTTCTCATTAATCTCCCCGAAGAGCCTTAACAGCTCATCCGTCGACTTGGAATCAAGCGCCCCTGTCGGCTCATCTGCAAGTATCAGGCTTGGATTGATTATCAGTGCCCTCGCCACCGCCGCCCTCTGCTTCTGACCACCCGACACCTCATACGGATATTTTTTTAACAACGGCTCAATTCCAAGCTGCACCGCAAGCGGTATCAGTCTCCGCTTCATCTCCGCATGCTTCTCCCCCGCAAGCACCAGCGGAAGGTATATATTGTCCTCCAGCGTAAATGTGTCGAGCAGGTTGAAATCCTGGAACACAAAGCCAAGCTTATCCCGCCTTAGCTGTGAAATCTCCTTCTCGCTCAGCTCTGACAAATCCTGACCCTCGAGTCTTATCCTCCCGCCTGTCGGCTTATCGAGTGCCGCCAGAATATTCAACAGTGTTGTCTTACCTGACCCCGACTCCCCCATAACAGCCACATACTCGCCCTTCTCCACAGCAAAGGACACATTCCTAAGTGCCTCCACCTTATTCCCACCGAATCTTGTGGTGTATGTCTTTTTGATATTTGCTGCCTCTAATAAACTCATATTATCCTCCATTCTGACCTTCCCCAACCATTAAATGGTTTCATTTTATATAGCTTTACATCATACAATACCCTTTCACCCATGAAATTTCTTTCATTTCAAAGCTATTATATCTCATTTATCTTTTCCCTCCCCACAACATTACTATAACAAAAAAGGAAATGCAGCTCCATCTAATCGGCTTACATTTCCTTATGCAAAACTTACATTTGTGTAAGAATTGGCTTATCACTATTCAACCTCAAGCTTATCTCTTTCAAGCCCTATGATTATGGTTGTCCCATGCCCCGCAGCTGACTCCACCTTGATGCTGTGCCCGAGATTGTCGCATATCCGCCTGCACAGATAGAGCCCTATTCCGCTCGCCTTTCTGTCAGCCCGTCCGTTAAAGCCCGTGTATCCCTTATCGAATATCCTCGGCAAATCCTCAGCCGCGATGCCTATTCCGGTGTCACTTATCACAAGCCTGTCCCCGTCACATTTGATGCTGATACTTCCCTCAGAAGTATATTTCACCGCATTTGACAAAACCTGCTCCACCACAAAGCCCAGCCATTTCTCATCGGTAAGCGCAACCTCGTCCGTATGCTCATACTCAAGCGCAAGCTTCTTCATTATGAACTGTGACGCAAGCCTTCGCACTGCCGGGCGAATAATGTCATCAACCCTGTATTCCTTAATCACATAGTCCGTGAAATCCGAATCAAGCCTCAAAAAGCACAGCACCATCTGAACATACTGCTCCACCCTGAACAGCTCCGCGCGCAGCCTCCTTGAATCCTCCGAGTCCTCCTTCTGTAATATCAAATGCATTGAGGCAATCGGCGTCTTAATCTGGTGCACCCACATGGTATAGTAGTCGACCATGTCCGAATATTTCATGTTCATGGAGTCATTCAATCTCATTCCCCCATTTTTAAGACGTTCAATTATTTCAAGAAGCTCATTTTCTATCTCATCAGTAGTATTCACCTGTTTTCTTATCTCGGCAGTATCCAGTATCTTTACGAACTCACTGTCATCTCCGACTGCCCTTTGAAGGATTTCCTGCATATTTTTCCATTTTCCATATTCTGAATATGCCATGATAGCAAATGCCGCAGCCATTATCACCATGCAGACAAGCGCCGGGTATAACACTGCTGCAACAGTTATTCCATACATCCAGAAGGTAAATGCAAATATGGCACAGCACACCAGAACCATCAGAAATGACTTCTTCTTACTTATTATGTAGTTTAATATAAAACGAATTTTTCTGTTCATGTGTCATTCCCTGTTTTTCAATTATATATTTTTTCAGAAAGCCCGCATTCCACAAATCTGTACAGCTTCATATGTTATCGTATTTCTGAACACACAGCTGCGAAACCCCATGTATAACTGTATTTCATAACGCTTACGTACACAGCTTAGTCTGCCTGCACAATATATCCCACGCCGAACTTCGTCCCGATGAAATCCTTAAGTCCCGCATTATCAAGCTTCTTTCTCAGCCTGTTCACATTCACTGTGAGGGTATTCTCATCGACAAAGCTGTCACTCTCCCACAGCCTCTCCATAAGACTCTCCCGGCTGACCACCTTGCCCCTGTTCTCCATAAGCGTGAGAAGTATCTTATACTCGTTCTTGCTCAAATCTATATTTTTCCCCTGATATGTAAGCGTATTGTCCGACATATTGAGCATCGCCCCCTTGTGCTCAATAATACTCACTGAAGCGGCAAAATCATAGCTTCTTCTCAACATCGCCGACAGCTTTGCAATCAGCACATTCCGGTCAAACGGCTTCGCGATAAAGTCATCTGCGCCCATATTCATCGCCATGAGTATATTCATATTGTCCGATGCCGACGACAGAAATATTATCGGTAGCTTGGACACATTTCTTATACGGCTGCACCAGTAATACCCATCAAAATACGGCAGCGATATGTCAAGCAGAACCAGATGCGGCTTCACCTTGGCAAACTCCGCCATTATATTCTCAAAATTTTTTGCAATATGCACCTCAAGCTCCCAGCCTGCGGCATAATCTGCAATCTCCTTTGCAATCCCCGCATCGTCCTCGACCAGCAATATTTTATACATTTACCTGCACCCCACATACATATTTGTTTAAAACCAATACATAAAATCAATAATTTAATTATGATTTCATAGGTATTTCAATCTCACAAGGTTCCATTTACATCAAAAAACATCATACATCGGCTACAGTTAAATTTCAATAAATTATGCTGTTGTTTATGTTTAGTCAAAAAAAAGCCATGACCCAATCGTCATAGCTTATAAATTCAATAATTAAATTTCCTGTTCCTTCAAAACCACACATTAAACTATCAGATATTTTAACCTGAACCATTTCTGGTCAAGCCCTCGACCTATTAGTATTGGTCAGCTGCAAGCGTTGCCGCTCTTCCACCTCCAACCTATCTACCTTGTCGTCTACAAGGGGTCTTACTGCCTAAGCAGGGATATCTCATCTTGAGGGGGGCTTCACGCTTAGATGCCTTCAGCGTTTATCC
>OGJI01000426.1_pt1 | contig 55669 bp, 61 predicted proteins | sample 1572031 | NCBI WGS metagenome assembly OGJI01 (sample SAMEA2582119, study PRJEB24529) | metagenome | biome: Human gut stool | place: China | collected 2011
ATACCGAACACAGAAGTCAAGCTCCAATGTGCTGAAAATACTTGTGGGTTACCCTACTGGAAAGATAAGTTGTTGCTAGATTTTTATATATTCCCCGTTAGCTCAGTTGGTAGAGCGCTCGGCTGTTAACCGATAGGTCGTTGGTTCAAGTCCAACACGGGGAGCCATAATTGAACCATTTTTATTAGAAACTCATAGTAATTTATAAAAAATGAGAGTATAGAAAATGGCTATAAATAAACATTTATCGTGAAAACGGTAGATGTTTATTTTTTTGTTGTTTTTTATATTTGTAATAACAATTACTATTATTTGTTACAAACCAATGTTACAAAAATATGGTATGTTACAAAAAAATTAAACTATTATAAAATTAAGGAATATTGTTTATAAATAACGATTGATATAAATTATGAAAGACTTGTTAAAAGTCTTTTTTAAATATAAAGAAGATGGTGATAACTATGGATATAGAACAGCAAGCAAATTATTATGCTGTTATTCCTGCACCAGTCAGATATAATAAGAAATTAAAATATCCTGAAAGGCTACTATATGGAGAAATAACAGCACTTAGTAATAGATATGGATATTGTTTTGCATCCAATAAATACTTCGCTTCTCTGTATGATGTAGTTCCTGAAACAGTATCGAGATGGATTTCGCATTTAAAGGAATGTGGATACATAGATGTAAATATCATAAAAAATGAAAATAATCAGATTATAGAAAGACGAATTTACATTATTGATAAAATAAACAATACCTATTGCTTAAATAATCAATACCCCTCTTGCGTAAAAAATCAAGAGGGTATTGATAAAAAAGTCAAACATAATAATATAAATAATAAGATTGATAGATTATTTTATTATGTTATAAAAAATGAAATTGAAAATTATAAAGAATTTAATATAAATGAAAGAAAAGAATTCATAAAAAATATTGAAACTCTTGAACTAAATTACAATGAAGAAATTACAAAAAATATGGCAGAAGAAAATAAGAGTAAAATTAAAATTATATTATTCTTTATTGCCGATATGGTTAAGCATAAAAAAATAATACCAATAAATACATATACAAGAACAATAATGATTTTGGTATATGACAAGTGCAAAATGAAAGAAAGAGAATACAAGAACACTTCAAATGAAATAATAAACTTTTATGAGTATTATTCAAAAAGTTTATTGAAAGAATTATTTAAAATATAGCAGTTGGCAATTTTGCCAAAACAAATACTACAAGTGGTACAAAATAAACAAAAATAAGGGATAAACTTTGGTTATTATGCGAATAGAAAGTAAGTGCCACAAGTGGTATTATATAGGTAACAGATAAATAATATTTGAAAGGATAAAGTTATGAGTTTAGCAAAAACATTAAATGGTGGAAAACAAAGCTTGAAAGTACATATTAACGATATTCGTGCTAATCCCAACAATGATTATGAAATCAATGAGGATGAAGTAATATCATTGTCCTTGTCTATTGAAAAATATGGACAACTACACAATGGTGTTGTGTACGAGGATGAAGGCGAAGACGGCAAAAAATATACCCTTATTTCTGGAGAAAAAAGGTATAGAGCAATAAAATTATTGTTTACGCAGGGCAAGCACAACGGTATGATGAATGTTGTTGTTCAAGCTAAGCCTAAGAACCTTATAGAAATGCAGGATGTTATAAATGATGCTAACCTTCAAAGAAAGCCAGACCATAAAACATTGTACAAAGAAATTAAGGCTAAAGAAAAATATTATCAATACTTAGTTGATAATGGGAAAAGACCTGAGCTGTACAAAAGAGATTATATTGCGCAATCACTCGGAATATCGAGTAGAAATGTTGACAATATAATTAAAGAGTTTGAAGGGGAAAAGAATAAGAAAACAGGCTCAGGAGAATCCAAAAGAAAAGAATACAACAAGGACTTTGCAAAAAAGCTAAAAAGCAAATACGGTCTTACAACAACTGTAAGTCAAAAGGCGATTAACTTTAAATTTGCAAATACGGATGAGCTTAATGAGTTTTTAAATAATTTTCTTGGGCTTAAAGAAAAATATGATTACTCTGAAAGTAAAGGAGATAACTAATTATGAAAATTCTTAATGTAATAACTCAAAAAGGCGGAACAGGAAAGAGTGAAACTGTAAAGAACCTTGCTTACGGTTTATCAAGCAAAGGATTAAAAACGCTTGTTGTTGACCTTGACCCGCAGGCGAATACCTCTGCTACAATATTAAAATTGCATAAAAGCATTTCAATGATAAATCTTGGTGAAATGATAAATGCTTTTGAAGATAAGCAAAATCAATCACAAGAGCCAAATGGACTTGAAGGTATTGAAGTGCTGCACTCATATATGAATAAGCAAATAAACGGTTATGATGTAAGTGATGTATTGCTTGATCCGACACTAATGGAAAATGCAATTAAGAAAACGGTATATCAAAACTTGGATATTTTACCAGCAAGCTCAAAGCTCATTGAAACTGATATGAAATTAAAAACTAATTGTATGAAGAGCGATACAAGACTTGATATTGCATTACAAAAAGTGGCAAATAAATATGATGTTTGCATCATTGATAATAGTCCATTTATAAATGCAATCACAATAAACGGCGTAACAGCTTGTAAAAATGAAGGTGACTTGATTATTATACCAATCAAGATAGATTCAGGAAGCCTTGAAGGAGTTGATGTTACACTCCAACAAATGCTTGAAATTTTATCTTATTCATCATTTTTATCATTTGATTTTAAGCTACTATTTACAATGAGAAATAGGACGGCTGTAGAAAATAAGGTTGAAAACACTATGAGAAAACTATTTCCAGAAAGATGCTTTAACAGCGTTATTCGTTATCAGGCTAAGCCTATTATTACTGCATCAAACGAAAGACAAGTGTTACTTGAAGGAAATTGCAAAAGTGGTGTTGCGCAAGATTATATCAGTCTTGTTGATGAGATTTACAATACTTTTTGATACATAGATATTTTATCCATAAACTTATTAAGAACAGGAAGTAAGGTTATAGTGTTCTAAAAAGGAGTGATGCTTATGTTATATGTTATCACATTTATAGTTGGAGAACTTTTTGGAGTTTTTGCAATGTGTTTGCTACAAATAGGAAGATATAACGAAATGCAAAAGGAAATATCCCAAAAGAATAAATAACTGCTATATGAAAGGATAGGATAATATAAAGAAATATAAAAATAAAACAGACTTGATTATTAAAGCTGCATCCTATTTTATGGCAGGTATGATAGTTATTTCTTCTATAGTGGATAAAGACACATATCGAAGAATAATGATTCAACTAAAAAAAATAGGAATAATGCTCGCAGCGATTATTTTACTAATTGTTGTGAGCATTGTCAGTTATAAAGTATTCAAGCAAATAAAAAATAAAAAAATGGGGCAAAACAGGTCGGAAGCATATACAAAAGACAAAGGAGTAAAAGAAAATGAAAATACCCAAATACATTGATGAAGCACTTCATAAGCGTACAAGTAGTGCTTGTAAACTCTTAAAATATGATGATATTATTACGAGTTTTATTGATAAATACCATATTGGTGTTAATTATGAAGACTATGAAGGCGGTTGTGAAATGTTCACTAATCCATATAAAAGCGAAGAAGCAGTTAGACAAGCAATATTAAATCATAACAAACGAAAGGAAGACATTTAGATGATTTGGATTATAATAGGATTAGTTGGTTCTCTTTTGATATGGTATTTTCTTATCCATATCAAAGGTACAAAGGTTGTTTTTGGTGAATGGATTGCAATTATTATGATGGCTCTTTGTGCTGTGCTTTGTATTACAGTAGCGACCGATATTTTTACCTCTTATACAGACACAGAATATTCATATGACGACTTAGAGAGTAGTACAAAAATAATTGCTCTCAAAGACCGTAACACCACAGAAGGCAATTTCTTCTTAGGGTTTGGTTCTATTGATAATAGCGACTACTACTGCTATTATACAGAAAACGATGCAGGTGACATCAAGTTTAACAAAATATCTATTAACGACAATGTAAAACTTAGATACTGTTCAAATGGAGAACAGCCAAATGTTAAGATATATAATCTTGTTGAACGAAAAATTCTTGTAAAAGAACCAAATATATGGACTTCACCACTCCCTGATTATATATGTTATCATAAATATAATGTGGGTGATGTTGTTGAAACATCAAGTTCGACATATCACAACCATCAACAAACAGTAATATACATTCCTGAAGGAAGTATTGAACAAAATTATAAAATTGATATGGAGTAAACTATGACGATATTAAAAAGAAAGAAGAAAAACTAAGGAGAACAAAATGCCAGATAACAGAAAGAAGATCAAAGCGGAATATAGAAAAAGAGCAACAAAAAGTGTTACTGTACAATTTTATAAAAATACAGAACAACCTTTAATTGAACATCTTGAACAGCAGCCAAATAAATCGGGATACATTAAAGGACTTATCAAAGAAGATATTGAAAAAAATAATTAAAAGTATGTTCAATAGATGCAGTTGGCAATTTTGCCAAACCTATACCACAAGTGGTACAAAATAGCCAAAAACAAAGGATAATCCTTGGTTATTTTGCGAATAGAAAAAAAGTACCACAAGTGGTATTATGTATGTATCAAATAAATCAAAGGAGAATTACAATGAATAATGTAATAACCAATGGTAAAGCAAGTATTAGCGATTGGACAAATTCTAATTATGAAAAAAAGTCTATTTCAAAAGAAAGAAACATTACTTTATACAAAAGGATGAAGAAAAGATTTCTTGTATTTGATATAGTGATGCCCTTTAATAGCGGATTCTTAGTTGCTGCAATTATTTTATGGGCGTTTTGCAGTTTCGACAAAGTTTTCATATCTTATGTACTAATATTGTCAATAACAGTTATTGTTAATGTTTATGGACTGTATTATACAAAGAAAGAACTAAAACGCATACAGAGCAATTTAAAGAAAAGAGGTCTACATTATGAGTAAGACGCTTCAAGTTAAGCAAGTATTTCCAATTAACAATTGGAAGGGTTATTTTATTCAAGATCGACTTAATGTTTCATTAAATGAATTATCCGAAGAAAATGCAGAAATAAATAAAATTACATATATCACAAATGCAAGAAGCGGTGAAATTACTACTGCTATTGTAGAATATTACAAAGAGGTGAAATAAGTGAGCTTAAAAAATTGTTTTGCATATATGAGTGAGAAAAAATGTGCTTGTTTGTCTGAAATGAAATGTTACGGTAGTAACAAATGTTGTTTTTACAAGACTAAACAACAGCTACAGCTTGAAGAGGAGAGGACACAAAAAAGATTAAACAAGTAAGGATGTGAAAATATTGAATAAATATTTAGACAAAAGAATAAAGGGAAAAATAAATAACGAAATATATGTACTTATTTGGGATTTGATAGCTGCACCTGATTGCAATGGTGCGTATACGAAACATCTAACAAGAGTGTTGCATAAAATAAAAAATAAAGAGCAGCTTATTAGATGGCATACAAAAAGAATAAGAAAGTATGCTAATTATAAGAAAATAGAACTTAATTCCGAGCAAGAACAATTTATTGAAGAAATGCTTACGCTTGAAAATTATGATAATGATTTAGTTCGGGAATATTCATTTTCGACAGTTGCATTGATTGAACAGAATGATAATATTTTCAGCGTACCAATCTTGTTTAAAATATGGTATGGGCTGTTAAATGGTGTTGAATGGTGCGTTATATGTAGCATAATTGTTATTAGTTTTGCTGTAAATTATATAATTTAATATTGACAAATGCTATTTTAATAGTTAATATAGTATTTGTAAAAGTGAAAAGAAGTCAGGAACATCCCGACTTCTTTTTTGCGCAATTAGAAAGGAGCGATTTTTTTATAATTAAATAAATAACAGTTAATAGGCAAAGGTAAATGAAATGGAAGAAAATCAAATAAGCGGATGGGTATCTTTAGTTTTTGCAAGAAAGCAGATGTTTAATCCAAGACCAATAACAAAAAGAGATAAAAAAGGTAAAAGTATCTGGCTAATTAGCATAGGATTTCCTGCTTCATCAGAATATTATGGATGGTATATCAATGTTGATAGAAGCAAGGTATATCCTGTACGAAATAGTCCAAAGCAAGCCAAAATATTTTACCCGAAAGACACAATGATACCTATTTACAAATATGTAAAGGGAAGCGGTGGTAAAAAAGGGTATAGAGAACAAAAAGAACTGTCTGCCGACATTGTAATTGAAGAATTTAATAGTTGGCGAGAATAGTTGGCAAAATTGCCAAAATTATATTTGAAAGGTTGATGATATTATGAAAAACAAAATTAAACAAAAGATTATAAACTGCTATATGAAGTTTGTAAATAAGGCTTTACTTCTGCAAAGTGAAGTAAAGAATACAAATTTCACAAAGAAGATGCCAAAGGCAATTATAGCGGTTTGTGGTGTAGCTCTTATGGAAATAGCAACACCTATTACGGCTTTTGCAGATAACGGCACAGAATCAATTGATACATTTGTTACCGCAATTGGTAAGTGGCTTGTGAAAATTGGTGTTGTTGTTGCAATGGTTGGTGGCGTAATGTTTGCGTTGGGCTGGCAAAGAGAGGATTCGGAAGGAAAGAGTAGGGGATTACTTACTTTAATGGCTGGATTTATGGTTGCAGCAATAGGTGCTTCTCCATCAGCCTTTGGCTTTAAATAAAAACAAAGAAATAAATAAGAAGGTGGTGATGAATAGTGTCTTGGGGTGAGGATATTCTTAATAAAATCAATGAATGGTGGGATGGAATAATGAGTTCTCTTTCTACCGAAATTGGCAAAGGAATATCAAGTATTTATAAGATAGATGTTAAATTATTTGGTATCAATTTTTCTACTGATGATATGTATGGCACAATTGCATCTCTCACAAATTTTGATAAAACTAAAACCTTATCAATATACACTATAGGAAAAACTATAAATGAGCTTGTTGTTCCTGTAGCACTATCGCTACTTACATTATTCTTTATGATAAGTCTGATAAAAAGATTTGCAGAAATTGAAAAAGTTGGTTGGGAGCGAGTGCTTTTATGGGGATGTTATTTCTTTCTTATAAAAGCATTTGTTCAAAGGTCATATTCGCTACTAACTACAATAATGGGAATAGTGAATAATATATATGTGGATGTATCAAATGCACTGTCGGCTGGATCAGGAGTAAGTTCAATTTCACAAAATGTTGCAAACGCATTTAAAAATTATACGAGTCTTGGCAATATATTATTTGGAATACTCCTCTATGTAATCCTTGCAATACCGTTTATTGGCAGTATTATTCAAATATGGGCGCAAGTGTTATTAAGAGTTGTAAAACTAATGCTTTGTATGGCATTCTCACCTATTCCATTGGCAATGGCAGTCGAAGGCGAAACATATAGAGGAAAAGCAATCTCATATTTTATGTATGCGGCAGGTGTCGGCTTTGAATCAATAGTTATACTATTGGGTTCTTGGATATATACACAAGGACTGAGTAGCGTATCTAAAATGACAAATGCGTTTCCGCAAATAATAGGTGTACTTGTAATGAATGCGTTGTTTGTTGCAATTATACAGTTAAGTCACGAATTCTCTGAAAGAATATTCGGAAGAACATAAAAGGAGCGTGGTAAGATGGATGAAATCGAAATACAAGTATTTGAGGAATATAATGATTATCACGAAAAAATAGGAATTATGACACTTAGACAATGGCTATTTTCAGCTTTAATGCTGATTATCGTAATTCCAACATATATATTATTGCCTAAATATACTTTTATTACTTCTGATATGGCAAGCTACATTGTTATTATTGAAGCTGCGATAATTGGTTTTATTGGGTTTGTGAAAATTCATAAATTACCAGCAGAGAAAATTATTCCATACTGGTATCGTCATTATTTTGTATTTAATAAGCCACTTAAATATATGACAACTAAAGAATATCAGAAGATGCTTGATGATAAAAAGAATAAAAATAAAAAGTCAAAAGTTATAGAATATGATGATGATGATTTGACACCAAAACAGCGTAAGAAAAAAGAAAAGCAAGAAAAAGAACTTGCTAAAGCTAAGAAAAAATACGGATATATGTTTAAAGATGATAAAAATACATCCTCTATTAAAGATGATGCAGAGCAAGAAGAAACTACAGCTTCTGCATCAGAACAATTATTAAACAAAGAGAATAAAGGATTACAGTCTGAAATAAAAAAAGAGGATGTAAGTATTGACGAAAAGACACTTGAAACTATGACTGATGAAGAAAAAAGGATGTTAGCACAAATACTTGAAAAACTCAAAGAAAAATAAATATGAATTGTTCTTTTTAGAATATCATCTTGAACACTATAATGCAAAGTATATAAAAGTATTTTGCAATAATCATTTTGTATTCCCCACAAAAGTTGTCTTATATGGTGGTACAAAAAGAAAATTAAAATATCAACCAATATCAAATGAGATAACTTTATGTGGGATGTTTAGTGAATTGAAGGAAAATACATTTTATTCAATCCCACAGTTAATAGAAAAATATAAGGAGTGATAAAAATGTTATTTAAGAAAAAAGAAAATCAAATAGTCAAAAACAAAGATAAAAGTTCGGAAGAAAATAAAAAGAAAACTAAAGAGTCTGTGGCTTTACCGAAGATAAATCCAGAAGTAATGGAATTATTATTTAAAGAAACAGATGAGAAATCTGGCATAATGAGAATTGATGATACACACTATAGTATTTGCTACGAATATAGTGATATATCATTCTCAAAAGCAAGCCCTGAGGTTCAAGAAGCAATATTTCTTAAATATGTTGACTTTCTTAACTCTCACAGCGTAAATGAACATATACAAGTTGTTCATACAAGTACAATTCTTGAAACTGATGATTATAAAAATCGGTTTATTTATAATACAAAAGAAAATGCAAGTGATAACGAAAAGCGTATTGCAGAAGAATTTAACGAGTTAATTACAAGTGTAATAGGTCATCAAAAAGAAACACTATGCGAAAAAAGATTGATTGTAATAACAGTTGAAGCGGAAAATCTTGATGATGCAAAAGACTTGTTTATGGGTTATCAGATTAAATTGGAAGAAAAATTCAAGTTATTTGGTTCTAAAGTTCGTAAATGGACTATTCAGGAAAGACTTGAATTTATATATAATATATTTAACATAAACACATTAGAACAAGATTATCCAGAGTGTGAAAATATTCTTCAACAGTATGTAAATGATGATATAAATGTGTATGATTTTTTAGCTCCAAAAGAAGATATGAATTTTCGGGAGAAAGATTATATTGTTATTGGTGATAAAAAGTATATCAAGGTAATGTACTTAGACAAACTTAATACAAGCATAACACCTAAACTTTATAATCAGCTTACAACAATTAAAGATGCTAACATTATAGTTACAGAGAATATAAATGGTACGAATCCAGCAAAAGTTATAAATACTCTTAATAAAAAAATATCTGGTATGAAGGATGAAAGGCTCAAAAAAGTAAAAAGAGCCAATAAAAACAAATATGATTATTCATTGGTTCGAGATGAAAAACTTGAAGCAAAAATTGCAGATGCACTTGAACTAAGAACAGCTCTGACAAAAAAGAAACAAAAATCATTTACTACCAATTTGTTGGTATGTATTATTGCAGAAAATGAAAAGGAGCTTAGTCAAGCAACAGATAAAGTGAACAAAATTGCTGGTGAGAACATTGTTACTATGGGAACATTAGACTGGCAACAATTAGAAGGATTGCTTAATTTATTACCGTTAGGCTTTAACACATTGCAATTTCAAAGAAGCTTAACAAGTGAAGCGACTGCGGCATTTGTACCATTCAATACAAAACAACTACTACACGAAGGTTCGATATTTTACGGTATGGATATGGTATCTAAGAATATTGTATTCGTAGATAGAAAAAGGTTAATGAATGGAAACGGTGCAGTATTAGCTACATCAGGTTCAGGTAAGTCATTCATAGTCAAGACAAACATTGAGCAGATATTATTAAGGTATCCAGATGATGATATTATTATTGTTGATTATCAATCAGAGTATGAGAAGATTATAAAAGACCTGAGAGGGCAAACAATAAAAATATCAACGCAAGCAGAAACATATATCAATCCATTTGATATATCATTTGGTTATTTATCGGATGAAGACCCGATAAAATCAAAAATGGAATATATATTAGCTTTTATTGAATCTATTGTTGGCGGTAATGGTTTAACAGGTGAACAAAAATCAATTATTGATAGATGCTCAAAGATTATGTACGAAAATTATTTAGAGCATCCAGATGATAAAGATTATGAGCCTGATTTCCCTCATTTCTATGCGGAGCTTGAAAGATTTTCAGAAGGCGAAGCAAAGAACTTAGCATTGATTCTTGAAAGATATGTAAAAGGCGCTATGGATATATTTGCAAAGCATACAAATGTAGAAATGCAAAATAGAATAGTATCATTTGACTTATCAAAACTTACTCAAAGTATGAAGACTACAGGTTATCTTGTTGTTCTGGAGCATATAATGAATAAAATGTCACAGAATAGGGATGAAGGCAAGAACACTTGGATATTCATTGATGAATTCCATATTATGCTTGATAATAAGTTCTCAGCAGATTATATCGAAAGAATTTATAAAATTGGTAGAAAATATGGTGCTTTACCAACTATCATTACACAGAATATTCAGGATGTATTGAGCTGCGAACAAGGTAGAAATATTCTTTCAAATAGTGAGTTTGCTGTTATATTGAAACAAAAAGCGTTGGATCTTCCGCCGATTTGTAAAATATTTGGAATATCAGATGAAGAAAGCAGCTTTGTAATGGATTCGCCAGCAGGACAAGGACTAATTGTCTTTGGTGAAGATATTGTTGCATTTAAGTTAAGTGTGCCAGAAGATTACTATATTTACGAGCTTAACCAAACATCAAATATGCAAAAAGCAAGAGATTAAGGGATGTGTGTGTAATTGAGTGATAACTACAAAGACACAAGAAAAGATGCAAGTAATATTAAAGCTGATAGCCAAATAGCAAAATCAAATATTGAAAATATAGCACTTTCTTATACAAATGACCTTAATAAATGGTATTCGGAAAAACATAAAGAAAAGCTATCATCAAGGCTTGAAACTAATGTTGAGCAAGAGGATACTGAGGGAATTACAACTAATGTTGAAAAAACAGAAGGAGTGCAAACAAATGTAGGTGAAACATCTGACGAAAATGTAACTTCTTTTAAAAGAACAAAATTCGATAACAAAGAGGTTATAAAAACTAAAACAGCAGAAACAAGTAATCCTGTAGAAGATACTCAGGAATACAATGCAAACGCTGCCGTCAGAAATGCAAACTATAATAATTTTATAAATGAGGATACAAATAATGGTAGTTCTCATAAATCAAAAATAAAAACAAAAGCTAATAGCAAACAGCAGAATACTCAGGAAACAATAAACAAAGAAACAGTAAATACCGATAATCAGGCTAAAATTCAAACAAGAATAAATAGAACTCAAAAAGGTTCGGAATTATTCAGTAAAACAATTAAAACGAAAAAAGCTGCTAATAGAGTTAGTAAATTTGTAGTAAGAAAAGGCAAAAAACTACAAACAGCAAGTGAAGGAAATATAGGAGAGGCATTTACTTCTGAAATAAAAGATACATCAATGAGAACAGCTGGGAAGACAGTGGAAGTATCTACAAGAGGTATCAGACAGAAAGTTAGAACAAGTACAGCTAAGTTGGTTGGAAAAATTGTTAAGTCTGTTTTTAATGTATTAGCAAAGTTATTAAAATCACTTGCAGCACTTTTAGCGGAAGCATCTCCTGTAATAGTTATAGGAGCAATTCTTCTTATACTATTATCACTATTTTATGCAATTGCTGGTGGAATCGCAGGAAGTGTAAGCGGTATATTTGGTGAGTATGCAAAAAGCACTACAATATCAAGCTATGTGGAATATATGAACCAGATAGATAGCGACTTGAATACTAAAGTTGATTGGAAGGCTGCGTTTACTGTGATACATTGCTTAGATATGGATATAAAGTTTGATGAAGCAGAGCAATATATATTAGAGGAATTTAATAAAGCTGATTTATATAGTGATGGTTGTAAACCAAAGGACTTTACAGAATGGCTTAATAAAAATTATTCGGTTGTGGATACTTTTTACAGAAAAAAAGGTCAAACGAATTCTGCTACATCTATTACTAATGAGGATCTTGACTTAATGAAAGAACTTTATGATTCGGACGAGTTTATGAAGTTAATTGATGAGAAAAGAAAATCGTCTGTTAATACTGGAGCTATTTCTGGTTCTACTGGTGATGGTTCTTCTAATGGTAAACTGGATTATCCAACTTCGTATAGGAATATATCTGCTGGCTATCCTAATTACTCATCAGGTAAATATCACGGTGGAATTGATTTTCCTTGTCCTACAGGCACAAAAGTTTGTGCAGCGGCAGACGGCAAAGTAATTGTAGCTAAAGAATTAAATTATAGTTACGGACATTATATCATTATAGATCACGGCAATGGTTTGACGACTCTTTATGCACATAATAGTAAACTTCTTGTAGGAGTTGGAGATACTGTAACAAAAGGACAAGCAATAGCTTATAGTGGCTCAACAGGTAATAGTACAGGACCTCATTGTCATTTTGAAGTCAGAGTAAACGGTGTAAGAGTGAATCCAGAAAATTATTTATAATTATTTAAGGCAAGTTATTTTTCTTAATAAGGGAGTAAATGACTTGCCTTATTTGTTGGCAAAATTGCCAAAGCACATAATTGGTACAAAATAACCAAAAAAATGGGATAATCTTTGGTTATATTGCGAATTGAAAAACAGTGCCACAAGTGGTATTTTAAAAATAGAAGGAGAGAATACAATATGAGCAAGAAAATGTCATTAAAACAATGGTTAGCAATAAACGGTGTATCTTCGCCTATTAGTGATTACACTATAGATAAAACCAAAATACCACGAGGACTGACACACAGGCAAAGAAAAAGGCTCGAAAAAGATACACTTATAGCAATCGAAGAATATCACACAAAAAGAAATAACGCCATAAAAGAGTATGAGCAATTAGTTCAAGATGGTAAAATTATTAAACCGTCAAGAATTGAACAAACAATAGAAACAGCAAATGGACATCCTGATAATTCTTCAACGCAAGCAGCAAGAAGAATGTTAGAAAAAAGAGGATATATTTGTATAAATAAAGAAAGAGGAAAATGGATTATGAGAAATGATTTTGAAAATTTAACAAGAGAAGCTGGAAAAATTAAAGCAAAATATCCAGAGGGTACAAGGATAGAACTTGAACAGATGGAAGATTCACAAGCGATTGAAAGTGGAACAAGAGGTACAGTTGATTTTGTAGATGATATAGGACAAATATTTATGAAATGGGATAATGGTAGGAGATTAGCTCTTGTTCCAAATGAAGACAAGTTTAGAATACTGACAAAAGAAGAAATAAAGCAGGAAGAATCACAAGACTGTGTAAATAAAATAAAAAAATATTATTCAGAAGGGAATATTCCAAAAGCAGCCGAATATTGGAATAAATTATTTGATTTATATAAAACACCAGATATGCCGCCTTGTAAAGAACTATCTCGAATAATAATGGAAAATGTAAAACAGTTACATTCATACACAGGTCAGATTGACGATAAAACTGTTTATGGCGTAACTGATTACCTAAAAGAACAAGAATATATAAAAATGGGCTATTATTCTGATGAACAGAAATTAGTCGAAGATGAACCTAATATTTGTGATTAGTTAAAAATTATCTTGAAATATTGTAAGAAAACCACTCTTTATGATATAATAAGCAAAGAAAAGTATTATTTGGCAATTTTGCCAAAAGAAAGTAGGAGAGTATGGAACAAGAAATTCTAAGAATGAAATTTGTATTTGATGAGAACAAGTTAAAAGCAAATGGAATGACAGAAGATGAATGTTTGAATATAATAAGAAAATATGCTTTTAAGCATAATCTTACAGAAATTGAAAAAGGAGTATTTGATAGCTCTGATTTAGATAATACAGACCCTTTCTTTTATATAATAATGAAATTGCCTGATTCTAAGTGGTTTATGAAAGTTATTAAAGAATGGACTTGGTATATTGAGAATGATATTGAGGACTGTATTGCAGCTTATTATAATGCGGTGATTAAAAATGCCTAAAAAGCGGATAATGATTAACTTTGATTTAGATACTAATAAATATGAAATTCTTACTCATAAAGCAGCACCAACGGCGTATAGCAAAATTCGACGGTTTATGGAAAAAAATGATTTTACACATAGGCAAGGTTCTTGTTATATAAGTAAGAGTCTTATATCTCGAGCTGAAACAGCGAGAATTGTAAGAAACTTTTCTGTAGCTAATAGATGGTTTGGAGAGTGTGTTAGAGAAATTGATATTTCTTATATAGGAAAGCAATTATCACTCAAATATGCTACTCAAATAGAAACAAACGAGTTCGACAATTCTGTTTTGAAAAATGTTGAAGAGAAAAGTATCGGAAAAGAGCTGGAAACAATATCTAAAAGTTTGGACACCAAAGAGCTTGAAACAACTAAAGACATTTTAGATGAAATAGATTTAAAATTGGATAAGTAGGTGTTAAAATGAGCGTGAAATCGGAAAGAGCAGTTAGTGATAAATTCACAGATGCAATATTAAATAAAATGACAAAATCAATATGTTTATTTTTGATGTTAATAGTGTTTGGAATATTAAGCGTAGTTTTCATTAAGGCAATGGATGGAACTAACTCGAATAATTTTATTATTGGATTGTTAAGGATTCCAAACAGCGTAGCTGTATCAACAATAGACTTTATAAAAAATGAGTTACAAATAAACAATATTTTCTTAACGGAAAACTTTTGGAATGTTGCATCTGTATTTTTTAGAGCATATTGGATCACAAGTACATTGGTAAGCTATTGTGTTCTAAGTTATTTTATAGGTTTGGGTTTAGTGCAATTTGCAATAAAAATAATAATAAGCGTAATATTCAGCCCTTTAATTATGCCAATAGTTATTATAGTTGCAATTGTTTCTTTTATCAAAAATGCTATATCGCTTGCAATAAATTAAAATATAAGTAGGAGTATAGATATGACATATACCAGAAATGAATTGATAAATAAGTTAGATGACTTTTTAGAAAACAAAGAGGTGAAAAAACGGTCGGCAAAGGATTATAGAGTTGACTGTATGTGCTTTATCAATTTCTATTTGAAGCATAAACATATACAAAACGGACAAATGTACAATATGTTTATAAAGGCTCTTAATAAATCTAAATTAAGCGAAACAACCAAAAGACGAAGAATATTGATTGTAGGTGAATTTCTGATTTTTATTGATATGTATTCATCTACTCACATTATAATAAAAAACACTAAAAATAATCAGATAAAATATTATGATGCACAAAACAGTGAAATATATCTTTTAGGAAATAGAATAGATGTATATAGTAAAAAGGGAGAAATAGAAAATGAAAAAGATTGAAACAAGCCAAAAGCAGAATGCTGATGTTATGCAAAAAAATGCAAAAAAATTTAATAAAAAGAAAATTGTTATCATAATTGGAATGATAATTATATTACTTACCGTTCTTATTTCATTTTGGTATGTATATGAGAAAAATATTAACCAATGGGATGTGAGAGAAAAGCAAGTTACAATAGAGTATGGCGAAATCTACGAACCATCATTATCTGAGCTTGTAGATACAGGTAAGTATCCTGATGTTACTTCTGAAAATACACAGATTGACATTGAAGCAAATAAAGACGGTGATGCAGCATATTATTCTGTTGGAAAGTCTAATATTAAAATTACACATACAAGTGAATATAAATTGTTTGGATTAAAATTGTTTTCTGTAAAGGATACTAAGAATATTCCATTTACAATTTCAGATACAACAGCTCCAGTATTTTCTAATGATAATGGGGTAAATCCAAAAGAGGTAAGTTTTATAAAAGATTGCAAAGAGGATATAACAAATAAATATCAAGCATCAGATTTATCAAATGTGGAGATAACATTTGATGATAAAGATGTAGATTATTCAAAAGCAGGCGAATATACAGCTAATGTTTTTGCTAAGGATGCAAATGGTAATGTATCATATATGGAAGTAAAGGTTGTTATAACTGAACCTACAATTGATTTTAATGTATCTGTCTTATCGCTTAATATTGGTGATGAATATACAATCGAAGCTAAGGTTGATGGAAAGGATAAGGAAATCGAATGGTCTTCAAGTGATGAAAGTGTTGTAAAGGTCGATAATGGTAAAATCACAGCTATAAAGGCTGGTAAGGCTACCATAAAAGCAAAAGCTAATGATGTTGAAAAGACTTGTGATGTTACTGTGAAAGAAAAAGCTGAACAGCAACAAACACAAAAAAACAGCACAAATAAGAACTCTTCAAGTTATTCAACTAATGTAGCACAATCAAAGTCCAATACAGCATCTGCTTCATCTAATAGCAATTCATCAGCCGAAAATAATAAAGAAACTCATTGTACAAACAATAATAATCATAGTACAAGTTGTGGAGATGCTGGGATATGGGTTGCAAGCAAAAATGAATTTAAAACTTATTATGAAAATTATTGTGAAAAATGGAATAGCAAATGGGTTAATGATGAAATAAGTAATGAAGAATATTACAAAAATTGTCCTTATGGATATGAATGTTGGTCTTGTAGTTATTGTGGAAAGTGGACAGGAAATTTTAAATATAGGGACATCACAACGACAACTATCCATACACACAATTGGAATTCAGGAAAAATTACTAAACAAGCGACTTGCACATCTACAGGCGTAAAAACTTATACTTGTAGGAGTTGCAAAGCAACAAAGACATCAACTATACCAGCTCTTGGACATAACTACAATAAAATAGTTATAAAACCTACTTGTACTCAAAGTGGCTATACAAAATATGTATGCTCTCGTTGTAATGATACATACAAAAGTGACTATCAATCAGCAATAGGGCATAAATATTCTTACACATCTAATGGTGATAAAACACATACAGTAATATGCACTAATAATTGTGGAATTAAATATACAGAAAATTGTTCATTACAGTACAATGGAGAATATTATGTGTGTGCGTATTGTAAAACCAATTATGAAAATATTGAAATCTCAGAAAATGATACAACAATACATACACATATTTGGGATGCAGGGAAAATAACAACTGCACCGACTTGTACAACTACAGGAATAAAAACATACACTTGTATGAGCTGCGGAGCAACAAAAAATGAAAATGTTGATAAAATCGAACACGATTATGATTGTGAAACGAATCAGGCAACTTGTACAGAAGATGGCTATACAAAATACACTTGTAAATATTGTGGATATTCATATCAATATATTACAGAATATGCTATCGGTCATATTTACGAATATATATCGAATGGTGATGGTACACACTATCAGCATTGCTCGAGATGTGGATATAAAACTATGAATCAGGAGTGTATTAAAATAAATAATGGCTCAGACTATGTTTGTAGATATTGTGATTATGTTTTTCCTCAAAGGGTTACTACAACAATAGAGAGTAACAGTACGGAAACAACATCCAAAAAAGATGATGAAAGTACCAAAGTATCCTTAACTGATACATCAAATACAAGTGCATCTGAAACAACAGTTCATACACATACTTGGGATGCAGGGAAAATAACAACTGCACCGACTTGTACGACTACAGGAATAAAAACATACACTTGTATGAGCTGCGGAGCAACAAGAAATGAAAATGTTGATAAAACAGAGCATTATTTTAATAAAACTGTAATTCCTGCAACATCTGTAAACGAGGGCTATACAATATATGAATGTAATAATTGTCATTATTCGTATATAACCGATTACACAAAAAAGTTGGAAGAACCACAAACTTCTTCAAAAAACAATATTACTACAGCAGCAACCACTAAGCCTTCTATTACAAAAGAGCAAAGAACTTATGAAAGCATAGAGAAAACTTCTTATAAAAAAGTTGCTAATACTAAACCGAAAAATACTTCAATAAAAAAGCTGAAAAAGAGCAAAAAAGCTATTGTTGTAAATTGGAAAAAGGTAAGTGGTATAAAGGGCTATCAGATTCAGGTAGCAACAGATAAGAAGCTTAAGAAAAATGCCAAAACTGTTGTTGTGAAAAAACAAAAAACAACTACAGCAACAATAAAAAAACTAAAATCAAAGAAAAAATATTATGTAAGAATCCGTACATATAAAATTACAAATAATAAAAAAGTATATTCTTCTTGGTCTAAAGTTAAATCAGTAGTGACAAAGTAAAGTTTATAATACAAAAATATTTTTTAAAATACTTGAAAAAATAAATATTTTATGCTACAATGAATATACTAATAAGAGGTGGTTAATGCTACCTGAAAAAGCGGTGTTCCCCACCATTAAGAGGGAGTCGAAAAAGCGGTGTTCCCCACCATTAAGAGGGAGTCGAAAAAGATGAGGACTTTCTATTTGATAGATTGTCCTCTTTATTATTTTATAGAAGGAGTAATTGATATGCCACATACATATAATTTAGTAACAGTAAATAGTAGATATTGCGATTATTTAAGACAGTATGATTATAGAGTTAGTTATAATGCAAATGAAAAAGAACTAAGACCTTTTGTTGGAGTATTGTTTGAAATAGAAGACATAAAATATTTTGCACCATTGTCTTCTCCAAAACAAAAACATTTAAAAATGAAAAATAATATTGACTTTTATAAAATAGATGGTGGTAAATTAGGGGCAATAAATTTTAATAATATGATTCCGATTCCTGAAAAAGAATATACTTATGTAGATACTAATGCAATAAGTCTGACTACTACAGAAAAACAATATAAAGAATTATTGAAAGATCAATTAAGGTGGCTTAATAGATACGGTCAAGCATTAAGGGAAAAAGCCCAAACACTATATAATAAAAGAATAAATCAGGAACTACCAACAAAAGTTGCAAATAGGTGTTGTGATTTTTCTTTGTTAGAGGAAAAATATAAGGATTTTATTCAAATTCAAATACAAAATGAAGAAATAGAAATTGAAAACAAAAGAATACAGGAATTATTACCAAAATTAAGTTATATAAAGGATATTAGCGATTTATATTACATATATGAACGCCTTAACAATCAAGATAATTTTGAAAATGTTGTAAGATTGTTAGATACTCCAGAAGACAGTAAGAATATTTCTGAGATGTCAAAAGATGAAATAAATGATGTATTGTCACGGAATCTAACAAATGATGAAGTTACTAAAGAAGATATAAATTAACAGTTGGCAATTTTGCCAAAAATATGAAAACTATGACAAGCTGAAATATGCTTGTCTTTTTTTTACTTGACATTGTTATGGTAATTAGTTAATATAGTATTTAGAAAAAAAGTAAATGAAGCCAAAATAAACATTAAGTGGCTTCTTTTTTTATATTTATGAAAGGGTTGATGTTATGGCAAGTCAAGAAACAAGACAAATGGAATATGAGCATAAAAAAAGAGAATATGCAGACTACCTAAGAAGTAAAGCACAAGAAGTGGATCAACAGTCTTCTATTACTCAGGTACTTAATTATTATGGAATATCATTTAATAATAGCAGACAATGTTTGTGTCCTTTTCATCAGGATTCAAAACCGTCTATGTCTGCCGAAAGAAATGATAAGTATGTGCATTGCTTTGTTGATAATCAAACTTGGTACACAATCAATTTCATTAAAGATTACGAAGCTAAAAACAATGGTAGAACATTAGGTCTTTATGATAGAATCCAAAAGGCGATAGATATTCAGGGGTTGAATATCGAAGTATTATCATTCAGAGAATACTTTAGTCTGGGTGAAAAAAAGATAAGTAGAGAAGAGGCAAGAAGTACAAGACTGAAAAATATAATGCAAGATGCAGCAAATGCAGCGAAAACTTCTTTACTATCAAATGATACATTTGCAGCACAGAGTAGGGAATATTTAAAATCAAGGAATTTGTCAGAAGCAACAATCAGAAACTTTAATATAGGTGTTGAATATAACAATCGAATGATTCGCCACCTAACCAATGAGAAAAGATATTCTACAGAGCAGCTCATTGATGATGGATTATTGAAAATTGATACGAATACAGGTGAGGTAAAAAATACTTTTAGAAATCGTGTACTTGTACCAATATGTGACGAATATGGAAGAGTAGTTGGCTTCGGCGGAAGAGTTCTGGATGATAGAAAGCCAAAATACCTGAATACAAGCGAAAATGAGATATTCCATAAAAGCAAAATACTTTTCAATTATCATCAAGCAAAAACTTTTGCAAAAAATAATGAGCTGGTAATTGTAGAGGGATATTTTGATGTTATATCTGCCTATGAAATGGGAATGAAGAATGTTACAGCTTTAATGGGTGTTGCATTATCAGAACAGCATATTGAACTTATAAAAAAACTCAACTGTGATGTTGTTATATGCCTTGATAATCCCAGCATTGATAAAGCTGGTAAGAATGCTATGGTGAAAATAGTTCCGCAGCTTTTAGAAGAAGGGATAAATGTAAGTGTTTATGACACTGGAAAGCTCGGAACAAAATTAAAAGACTTTGGAGATTTTAACGAAAACGGTAAAACAAAAGAAGATATATTTGCAACTAAAATTACAGGGTTTGAATTCCTAATGAAATACCATTATTTTGATGGTAAGGATTTAAGCGTTGAGAATGTTGCTAATAATTACAAACGCATTAAACGAGATGGACTTATAAAAAGTTCGTTGGATGAACTGAAATATAAAGAATATGTGCTTACTAATTCATCTATTGCAAGAGAGGATTACGAGAGTATTATTCATCCGCAGGAAGTCAAGATTGAAATTACGGATGATCGAATCGAAAAAGCAATGAGGATGAGATTTGCACGGTTGATAAAAAAAGAAATACTTAATATTGCTATGGCTAACAATAATAATGAGCTTGTAAAATTCATTCAAAAAGGCAATTTAGCTGATGCAGATATATTAGAAGGGATGAACAATGAAAAATATTGTAGTGAGGATGGAAGAAATTTAGATCTTGGAGCATTTATAAACGAATATGTTATAAACTTAGAATCATATAAAAAAAACTTGATTCAAGAGGAAAATAGCTTATTAAATAAATTTAAAGAAATGCTCAATAATGTATGGACTTATGATGAGCTGAAAACGCCAATTAGAGTGTATCTAACAGAATCACAAAAAGAGCAAGTGCTGAAACAATACGAGCAATCATTCCCAGAAAAAGAAGCAAGAAAAGAGTTTGAGGATTATCCAGAGTTATATACTAAACTCTTTATTGCAAACGAAAAGGATGATTATGATAGAGTGGCTAAGCCTATGTCCAGCGTTCTCAGAGAAAGATGGAAAATGGAACAATTTAATTTAGGATATATGGCTCTTGTTCCATATAATGACTGCTTTTCCGATAGTATTACTACTGAGGAAAAAAAGAAAATCAGTCCAGAATATATTGCTCTTACAAAAGTTAAAGATATAGAAAGTAAGAACTATGGCAAACCAGTATATTATTTTAAATCGTTAGTTGTCTTTAATAATTATAATGGTGCAGAGAAAATCACTCTAACAAAAGAAAATTTTATTGAGCCACCTAATATCAAACAAGAAAAAAACAAACAGGTGGAAAAGACAACTGTTATTGAAAAAAATACTAAACAACCGCAAAGTATTTCAATAAATATTCCTTTGGTAAAGAATGAGTTTTTAAAAACAGGCAAAGGAATATATATTTTAACACCAAATGACAAGCAACAAGCGATATTTTTGGAAAATGGTCACTTTAAATTTGGTGAGGATACTATTGAATACAATGTAAATCATAAAAATTCAATTAGTTTATATAAACTTAGCATTGCTGGAGATTTTCAGACAAGAGAATTTGCTAAAAGGCTTGAAAGAAACGAGTTCCTGAAAACTTATAGAGGAATGTATTATAATAAACAAACAACAGAGCTGACTAATGAAGAAAGGAGTGCTTAAATATGGCAGAGGTACAAATAAAACAAGACTTCGATTCTTATTCAAGGAATTTACAGCATACACTTGAAGCGTTATTGAGAATAATAATGAGGTTTGTTCCACCAAGAGTTAAAGCAGCACTTAATTCCTTTTACAAGAATCACCTTGAAGGAATAAGAGCTGTTCAGAATGATGGACCGACTAAGGAGCTTGAAAAAATAACGAACCTATCTTATGAAGAAATGGTTGAAACAATGGCAAAATGCCAAAAAGATGATGTTGCCGTTATTGCATCAGAATTCAAAAAAGGTTATCAGAAGGACGAAAATGGCAACTATATTGTTGATGATGAATTAGGCAATAAAAAATCTGTTAGTAAGATGAAAAGTATTACAAAGGCTAACAGGAAAATACAATCATATACTAAGTTTCAGTCAAAATATAACATATTAAATGGATTTACTAATAGAAAAATTAGTAAATGGAATGAAGTGTATGACAAAGCAATCAACAGACACGAAGGTGCAAGATATAACCTTATTTTTAATAAGCGACAAGTAGGCTATATGGCTGATAGAATTGCTGACATTAAAAGCAAGAGAATCGGTATTACTAAAGAAGAGTTTTACAATGAACACCCAGAAGCTAAGGAAGCTGTTGAAAAAGCTATTGAAAAAGGATTAGACCTAAACACAGAAGAATTAGGCGAGTGGGCAAAAGAGTTTGTGAATGAAGGAAATACCGATATATCCAACTTTAAAGATGATTATTTGATTCATACGGTAACAATGGAAGAATACACAAATATATATAAAGACTTAGATAATAATATTATTCCTTATGGTGTTGAATTAAATAAAAGCATTGACGGTAAGACAGATACGGTAAGAGTTTATATTCATTCAGAAGACCTTGAACAGTACCAAAAAGCAGGGCATCTTGATAAAGGTGTGCTGCAATCTTATGGAAAGAGAGATAACAAAACCAAAATATATAATGTTACCAGAAAAGAGGAAAAAGAAACAAAAGATATTATATTACCTCGTTCATCAATGGAACATTATATTTCTATGTTCAAAGGCAAAGATTTTGTTATAAATCTTAATGGAAACAATGAAAAGAACTTTGTAGCAAGAATGACATTAGACGAAGCAAAAGAGGTGTTGGCTTATCAAAAAAAAAGAAATCCAGTCCAAGAAAAGTTAGACGAAATTCGCCGTGAGAAAGAATTGGATGAGCTTGAAAATAAAATCAATGAAATTGAACAGGAAGAAAAATCTCAAAGCGGCGAGGAGATTAGCAAAACTGTTCAAGCTAATAACATTGAGAAAGTTCCAGCTAAAATCGAATATGATTCTTTATCAAAAGAGATAAAAGATAACCTAAATGAAGTATATAAATTCGATAATGATAGTGAAGCAAAAGATTATTTTGATAATAATTGTCAGATTGAATTAGGTACGGACAAAAATGATAGGCGTTTAGGTGTAATTGTTACTGAAAAGAGTGCTGATGAAGAGTCAAAGTATTTTATTTATTCTAATGAACAAGAAAAAAGAATACTTCTTCCTGAAACAAAAGAAAATAGCGAAGAAAAGCTAGTTGATAACAAAAACGATTCTACTGATGTATCTGATACAATCGAGGACAAAGATATGGAAATGGATATTGATGCAGATTAGGGAAGGGATGTGAGTAGATGCAAATAAAGAGAGAAAAGAAAAGCTCGATTTTAATACCTATAATTATTTTTGCTATTGTATTTTATATAGCAATTAGAATAATGACACAAGTAGAGTTAAATGGTGGACGGTTTGAACTTGAAGTAATCAATAATGTTTTAGACACGATATATAAGATAAATACACCGTTATCATTGACTCAAAAAAACTTAGGCATATCGGGTGTAGCTGCACTTTTTGCATTGATGGTATATGAAACATATAGAACTTCATACAAGAAAAATATTCAAGAAAATACATACGGTTCTGCTGAATGGCAGTCACCGTCTACTCTAAAAAATAAAAAGGAAAAAAATATCGAAGATAATATTATTCTTACTTCAACAGAACAAATAAGCAAGAATATGAAGGTAAGTCATTTGAATAGACATATCTGCATAACAGGAAGACCGGGAACAGGTAAGTCTAAATTTTTCCTTGAGCCTAATATATTAAATGCTACAGGTTCATTTATTGCAACAGACCCTAAAGGAGAACTGCTGCGTGATTGCGGATATGCTTTAAAACAAAAAGGTTATGATATTCGTGTACTTGACCTTGAACACAAAGAAAAATCGAATCATTATAATCCGTTTTTATATATTCGTAAAGTATATAAAACAATATCAGATGATGATATTGAAAAAATAGGAGATAGCCCTGCACAAGAGTCACATTTAAAAGAAGATGATGTAATGATTCTTATAAATGTAATAATGGCAAATACAAAGTCAGAGCAGATACAAAATCAGACAGGAGATCCATTCTGGGAAAAGGCGGAGATTTTGTTTTTACAAGCAATATTTTATTATATACTTGAAGAATATAAGGATGAACCATTACAACAAAACTTCAAAACGGTTATGCGATTATTAAGATTGGCTGTGCCTAATCAAAAAGGCGAATCAATGCTTGATATGTTATTTAATAGATTTGAAGATGAATACGGTTCAGAACACATTGCAGTAAAGCAATGGAAGCATTTTAAAGTTGCATCAGCTTCACAAAAAATGATGAGTACAATCGTAATGACAGCTACAGCAAGACTTGGCTGCTTCAATATCAAGGAAATCGAAGATCTTGTTTCAACAGATAATATGGAACTTGACCGTATTGGTATGCCTATTGATGAAGAGGAATTGAAAATTGTTAATAGTAGAACACCGAAAAAGAGCAAGAATGGTAAAGTTGCATATTTCATAAGAACCAAACCATCTGATAATACATTTAATTTTATTGCTACAATAATGTACACTCAAATATTTCAGATTATAGATGATAATGCCGAAAGATGCGGAGGAGTATTAGCAACACCGTTTGATATGTATATGGACGAATTTGCACAACTTGGTGAAATCCCGCTATTTGTTGAAGAACTTGCCTATGTTCGTGGACTTAATTGTGGTATTGCGATATTTCTTCAATCATTATCGCAGTTAAAAAAATATTATGAAAAAACTTGGGAAACAATCTTAGACTGTTGTGATATAACAATGCTTCTTGGTAGTAATTCAAAGGAAACATTGGAATATTTTGTGACCTTACTTGGCAAAAAGACTTGGTACAAAAAGAGTTCGGGAAGGACATTCTCTCGGCAGGGGAGCAGCTCACATAACTGGGATGTTGTTGGGCGTGAACTTGCAACAATCGAAGAACTCAAAAATCTCGGTTTTGGTAACTGCGTATTATTTATTACTAACATCGGAGCTTTTTATAGTAAACTTTACGATATAAAAAAGCATCCATATTATCCATTGATGTATGATTCTTGGAATCCTAAACAAAAGCAATATTATTATTCACATAACGGCAACAAGGAAGAGGATACTAATAGTGTTGTTGGAATTATGAAAGAGTTAGGTTTTGAAAATTGCGAGGAAATTCCTTCACCAGAAATCGAAGAACTAACAGATGAAGAATTAAAAAATATTGATGTTATGGATGATATGGCAATGTTAAGTGACTTGGTATCAAGTAAAAAAGCATAGAAAGAAGGGTATAAAATGAATAAATGTAAAAAAATATTATCTGCAATATTGTCAATAGTAATGATATTTACCTGCCTTCCTGTAACCGTATTCGCAACAGAATGTAATGGTGAAGATTATCACAATTGTGTTATAAAAGACCATAAAGCCGTATGTAGTGTGTGTGGCAAAGAAAAAGCATATAATAGCTATAATATTGATAATTTGGATAAACAATATACTTTTTCAGGAGATGAAATTTCATTTTATGATAGCAACTATCAAATGAACAAAAGCCGTTATAATTGTATTAAAATAAAAATCAACAAAAGCAATACACCTGTCTATTTTTATAACAAAACTGAAAGATTGTTTAACTCGGCTAATTACAGTCCATTAAAATTAAGAATTCTTGATGATAAGGTTATTCCACAAGATAAAATTGACTATTATTTCTTGTTAAAAACAAATTCAGATTATGATATGTTAAAATCATTAAGAAATATTTATGGTGATGACAATACATTTAATCAGTATATTTACGACAATAGTGAAAAAATCAAATTCAATGATGTAAGTATATTTAATGACTATGAGCCAATATATTTGAATAAAGGTACATATTACTTAATTATTGGTGATAATTTTGATATGACAAGCGAAATTGCAATATCGAATAAACCGATTTATAAATGTAAATCTGACATCACTTTTGAGAATCCTAACGATTATCAAGAAATGTATAACGAAATATGCAAAAACCTTCCAGATGAAGTTTCTTCTGAACAATATAAAGAAGCTTTTAAAGATTTGACTACATATAAAAATTCGCATAAATTTGTTTATTATAAGGCTGAAAAGTTAGTTGATAATGTAACTAACTATCAATTTTATGGCGGATCAGGATTGTATAACAAAAAAGTAACACATAGTGATGAGGGTGTAATTGTTTCGATGATATGTGAATATTGTGGAGAAATTATACACGGTATTTATGGAAATGATGCTTATAATAATGCTGAAAACTTTGGTGTCATATTCAATAAACCGAATGTAACAGTATCTTCTGATGAACTTCCAACAGAAATTGCTAATAATCAACATAATTATTCGTATTCATACAAAGAACCGACTTGTTTAAATGATGGGTATAAAAAATGGCAATGTAAAGATAGTATTCAACCAAATTATGTTCTTATAAATGGTTCGGGGCAAAATTCATTTATCTTTGATTATTGTAAATTCAAAGATGATACGCCAGTAGATTTAACCACTCTTACTTTTGAAGAATGTGTATATTGGTACAATGAATATTATAAAGAAAAAGGAAGAGATTTTGTTACGGATTATCCACTCGTAAAATCAATTTCAGGTATTTTACTTAATTGTACAGATGACAAATTTCCAATTGAAGCATTTTATAAATTCTTATTAAATCACAATCCAAGTGAACCACAGTATTGTGATGCAGAATTAACAACGGAATTACCATCATTATCAGGAAAAAAATATCAACATAACTTTACTTATACATACGCACCTAATTATGACGATACACACTACAAATACGGTACTTGTAAGAATGAGGGATGTTATTCATATTTAACGGAAAAAGATCTCTATCGACTTTCTGAGGACGATTTAGCTAATCTTAAACTTGATTATTATGGATATAGTAAAAATGATAATGAAAAATGGTATAAAAATGATGAAAACGGAAAGCAAATATTAGTTGATAAGGCAAGTGACGAATTTATATTAGACAAAGAAGGAAACAAAATTAGTATTCCTACAATAACAGAGGGAAATGAAGAATGTACTTATGATGATAAATGTACCTGCATCTATTGTGGTGCTATACATCACAAAGTTATTATCAGCAAAATATCAGATTATGTTGAACCTACAACTACATCCGAAGGCTCTTATATTGTAACAGACTTTTGCAAAAAATGTGGTACAATTATCAATGTTAAAAAGGTTATCCTTCCAAGATTGCCTGAACAACAGCAAGAGCCTGTTTTACCTGTTACGCCCGAAGAACCTTCCACTGATATTTCTATTCCTACGGAACAGACCAACACAAATACAAGTATTCCTGATGAACAAAAGAAAATAGAAGTTGTCAATACAGGTGATAATTTGTCCATTGTCAGATCAACTGAAAAGGCAATATTACTATTTGCGTTAGTTGGTTTATTAAGTATCGTTTTAAAAAGCAAAAAAAATAGAAAATATAAAAATTAAAGAAGATATGGTAATTTCAAATAATTTATTATTTTGTATGGGGGTGATAAAGTGAAGAAAAAAATATTAAAAAGTGTATGGATTATAATGTTTGTAGCTGTGGTAGGTGCTTTAGTTTATGAAATTATTATGATACATAACTCTTATCAGCAATATAAAGAGGTTGATGACACAAATAATGAAATTATAAGTACATATACAAAAAGTACCTCAGAATCGCCGACAGACGATTTTTCAGTAGATTGGGAAAAACTGCTAAGCGTTAATAAAGATATTATTGCGTGGATCAGGATTCCAGATACAAACATAAATTATCTTGTAGTTCAAGGAAAAAGCAATAGTCAATATTTAAGAAAGAACATATATGGGAATTATTCTTTTGGTGGCTGCTTATTTGTTGACAGTTCTACACAAAATTCATTTGAAAATATGAATACTATTATTTATGGACATAATCTTATGAATGGGGCAATGTTTTCAGGACTAAAAAAATTTAGCAACAATGAATATGCTGATAACCACAGAGAAATATACATTTATTTACCTAACGGAATTACAAGAACATATAAAGTATTTGCTTTTTATAAAATAAAGGCAAATGATTATAGAGTATATGATCCAAATGTTGAAGACTTGTCGGAATATTATCAAATTATTACTGAGAATAATCAATTATCTTTAGATGATAACATTGACAATGATAATCCAGTTTTAACATTATCAACCTGTACAAACCATAAGGAAGACGAAAGATACATATTACAAGCATATTTAGACTTTTAAATACTCGTAATATCGTCTGTGCGACAATATGACAAGACTTAATAAATAAGTAATGAAGTTAATCAAGACAAGTTAAAAACAGCAAATAAAGCGACACAGAGGGCAAACAATTGTATTAGTTGTTTGTCCTTTTCTATTGTTAATAATTATAATTATTAACAATTTGTAAATTATATATTATTATTATTGATTTATTATATTATATAGTTAATATAGTATTATAGGCATTTAATATAAAGTAAATAGCGAGCTAAAAGGCTTGCTATTTTGCGTACGAAAGAAGGTGAGAAAAGTGCTAAAAAAGTTATTAAGAGAGATTGACAGATTAGAGCAATCTAAAACCAAAAAAGTTGAACAAATAAAGATGCTGCAAGATGAAGTAAATAAGATTGATGAAGAACTTAAACCTTATTATACTTTAAAAAAGCAGTATGACAAGTTAGAGTCAACAGCAAACCAATTATTTGAAAATAACTGATGTTATTTGGAAAGGATTAAGGCTATGGCAAATCTAAAAGATGTTCAAGATATTATGAAATATATAGAAGAAATAACTTCTAAATTGCAATATTCGTCATTTGAAGTTGCACTTTTGATAGCCGAAAGAAGTGAGCTTACACATCAAGAAATCACATCAGAGTTAGTGGAAAAGGTGCAAGAATTATCTGATTCTTATGACAACCTATTTAATGAAGCGTTGAATGAGGATTTAGATGAGATATTTAGAAAAAGCGAAAAGCAGGCTATTAAGATAACATCTGTAGAAGAACTGCATAAGTATATTGAAGGCAAAGGCTGGGTAATAAGTGATTGCTCATTTAACGAAGATATTGACTGGGAAATATCAAAACATTCTCCAGCTGGTGAAGACTTTTGCTTTAACATTCAATGCAGTAATGCGGTTGAAGATGCTATAAATGCTATTGCAGAATACACTAATTCGTTTGATGAAGAGGAACATATCAAAATGTGGCTTAATGCTAAAGATATAGATAATAACCGATTGAATGTACCTTCAATAACGGAATTGGTAGAAGATGCAAAAAATATCAAACAAATGCTTACGGAACTTTCAGAAGGACTGGAGTCTGAACCAGAACTTGACAAGGAAGACTTTGAACCTGATATTTGTGATGGATATTAAATAAAAGGAAGTGAGAACAATGAGTGAAAAAATGAGCAATAAAGATATTGAATTATTGCATTTTTACCAAAAGAAAAAAAGAAACAAAAAAATAATAATTGCTGTAATTCTTTTTATAGCACTATTAGTCTGCTCAATGTATATATGTTATTGTTTGCAACAAGCTAACTGGGATGTAAAATCTTCAAAAGTTGCAATAGAGTATGGCGAGAATTATCAACCAGCTTTAGATAACTTAGTTGATTTAAAGAAATATTCATTTATAACACCTGAAAATACTCAAATAAGCAGTAATGTTAAAAACGAGGAAAATAAAGAATATACAGCAATTGGAGAGTATCAAGTTAAATTGATACACAAAGGAACAATTAAGATATTCGGAATTACAAAGAACTATGAAGACGAAAAAGATGTTGCTGTTGTTGTAAAAGATACTACTGCCCCAACTATTGAACCACCAGAAGTAATTGAAATGTTAGTTGGCGAACCTCTTGATATGAGTAAATATGTATATTTATTTAAAGTTACTGATTTATCTAAAACAAAAGAGTTGCAGCTCAATGCGGATGATGTAAATAATAATTTAGTTGGAAATTATACAATTGTGGCAACTGTTGAAGACATATACGGCAACAAACAAACTTGCAAAGTTCCTTGTTCTGTTATCGAAGATCCGTATGGTGATATTGTTCCTGTATCTACTACAGAACCTACAACAGTTCAGACAACACAAGCAACAACAACAACTACTACTCAACCAGAAACAACTAAGAAGGTGACAACAACTGCAAAAAAGCAGACGGTCACAACTTCCAAAAAGGTAAAAAAAAAGAAATCCAGTTCTTCATCATATAAAAGCAAGGACTTCTTGTTTGAAGATGGATACACAATGGCAAATGTATCAGATGTGGCTACAGATTATTTAAGAAAAAGCGGAAAAGCAGGAGAGTGTGTACCACTTAAAGATGCAGATGGAATATATATTGGAATGAGGGTGATTATTTATGATTAAAAGATTTGAAAACATATTTCTTGATAATACCAGCAATGAAAAAATCGAAGATGACGAAGGTCAATGCGGCACTCTTAGAGTAAATGATGATTATACTCTTGCAATTTATTCATATAAGGATAAAAGCGGAATAGACCAAGAACTCCGAATTCCTATTATAAGTTATATAGGAGATTTTGAAAATCCAGCTTGTGACGAAATGTGGATCAGAGATGCAAGTAATTATTCTGATTATACTTTCGTAAGGAATTATGTAGAATTAAAAGAATAAATAAAAAGAGGTGATATATGTGAGATTATTTGTTGATATGGATGGCACACTTGCAAAGTGGAATGAAGTACAATATGAAGAACAACTACTTGAAAAAGGTTATTATAGGAACTTGCTGCCGAATCAAAAAGTAGTTGATGAAGTGAACAGCATTATTGCTAAAGGATATGATGTTTATGTGTTATCCTGTGTATTACCAGAAAGCCAATATGCTAAAAATGAAAAAGTAGAGTGGCTAAAAGAATATTTACCACAATTAAAAACAGAAAAACAAATATTTGTGCCATACGGAAGAAATAAAGCTGAATATTTAAAAGAAAATTATTCCCCAATTACAAATCAAGATTACTTGCTTGATGACTATACCAAAAATCTTATCGAGTGGAAAGAGTATGGTGGCATTGGAATTAAATATTTTAATGGTATAAATCATACACACGCTACTTGGAAAGGGGTAATTGTAGCAGATAATGTTAATATTGACACTCCATATAAAAAGATAAGCTCCTTGAATCTAATTATTAGTGAATATTCATTGGTTGATAAGGCATTAAAACTTATTGACACATACATAAAAAAAGAATTCGATGAAAAGAATTATTATAATGACCTATCTCATATAGGACTGGCATACACGGAAACAGAAGATGGTAAACATACAATCGAGGTATTTTGTAATCTTGAAAAATATAAGATTATTCAATTATTTGATGGTGTTCAGGTTGCAGAAAGAGCCTACGACAGTCTTTCTAAACTTATTGACAATGAACTTTACAGCTTATCTTTTGATGACCTTGTTTATTTATATGATGAAGAGGGCTTTATCGAAAAAGTAAATATGGTTAATTCGCAGAGCGAAGAATCAAAAGAAATTGATAACGAACCAGAATATGAAATGTAAGGAGAAAAATATGGATAGAGAATATGACTATGTAACATTTCTTATTAAGCATAAGGAACTGTTCACTTTTGATAAAGAACAAAAAATATTTTATGATAAAAATTATGAGTTAGCAATTGGAAAAAAAGCTGAATTGATTGAAGCACTTAGAAAATTTGGTAAAGATATTTTTGAAAAAGAAGATGAAGCTGAATTTTCTAAGTATAGAAATAATGAATATATTGTTGCAGACCTTAATAATGGGATGGGGATGCAGCTTCTTTCTTTTGAAGAATTCCTAAACAAGTACAGATATAAGGAAATGTACGGAAAAGAAAGGCAATTACGGCAAGATGATAAATTTATTGCTGGCTCAATTGAGAGCGGTTATGACAATTATTTGTCTGTAGAAGAAGCAGCAGACGAAGTTGAAAAAGAAGAAATCGAATATTAAGAGGTGAAAGTATATGAAAAAACAATTTGAAGACTTCCAAAAAATGAAGATTAAGGAAGCGTGCAAGGCAATCGAAGATATGACTTTTTCATTCATCAATCCAACAACAAAAGAACCTACCTTTGTTCCTGCTAAGCACTATGAAAATATATTAAATAAAACAGTTGAACAATTTATAGACCAAAATTTACAAGTGGAGATGCTCAACAATGTTTATAAACAATTAAAGTTTTTGCAAGATGAATATGGCAAGGACTTTATGCGTTCACTTATTTGTCTTGACTTAGGAATAAAACCATCTGATATGTCATTACAACAAAGCATTGCTCTACAGGCTACTTATAACGACATTGAACAAAGCAAAGAATCAAATAAGAAAAATTATCATTATTTGGCTGAGGATATTGTCAATAAATATCAAGAAGCATTGAATGATAAAGAATTGCAAAGGCAATATTTAAGCGGCGAAAATGAATACACACAAGAAAAAGAAGAGCGTGATGAACCAGACATATTTGGCGATTATTAAGAGGTGGTGAGTTAGTTGAAATATAAAGTTGAGATAAAAGAAACTCTTGTAAGAGAAGTTGAAATCGAAGCTGAATCAAAAGTTGATGCAGAACAGAAAATAGAAGACAAATGGAAAAATGAAGAAATTGTATTAAGTGCTGATGATTTTTCATTTGTTAATTATACTGCAAGTCCTGTTATTCAAAAAGTAAAATATACACTTTATCAATTAAAAAATACAGAAGAGAATCACTACATACGATTTATGGGATTGTCCTCTGCAATAAGCTCACAAATAAACTTGAATAATTACGATAAAGTCTATGATGGTGAATACTCTATATATGAACCGTTTAATGCAAACACAATTTGTGAGAGTTTATTTGAAAAATTCAACATAGACTTACCAGAAGATTTTAGAGGTCATTCACTTAGCGTTAGTGATGTTATTGTTTTAGAAAACAATGGCGAGAATAGGGCATATTATTGTGATTCAATAGGCTTTAAAGAAATAGAAAATTTTTTGAAAGAACCTGATAAACAACAGGGGAATTCTATTGATGAAATAAATAATGATGAGCCTGATATATGTGATGAATATTAAATAAATTAGGTGGTGAAAAATATGGCACAAATACAAGACTTCGGCAACAAAATAGGTGGAGCAAGAAAAGATTTATGGAAGACTCGAGGTTTAATTCTTTCTGACTTAGAGTTAATGAATGAAGCTGAACGGAACAATAACATAAAGAAAGATAATGTTTGGATCAAACCGAATTATCAAGAAATGTATGATAAAGGAATTTCAAGACGAATCATTTATTTCATAAAAACAATTAGAGATGCAATTCCAACTAAACCATATTTACCAACACAAGAGTATCAAAATGGATATATAGAGTTTGTGTCTGATATAAGAGATAAAACAATGAATATATCTACAGAAGATGAAATTTATAATTATTTTAAAGATGTATTGTTAAATAATTATGTTGAAGGTTCAAACTCATACTACTATACTCCAAAAGAAAACACATACCGTTGCCTTAATAACAAGTTATTTAAAGCAGCACAAGTAAGAAATTTTCAAAGCATTGATAGGGAAATTGAAAAGAAACAATTTCTTTATTCTGATGAAGAAAAAATACTCTCATTATTTGAATTTTTTAAATATGATGATAATGTTACATTTACTAAGAGCTATGATGGAAGAGATGTTATAGAGATAAATCGAGGATATGGAAAATCTTATGTTTATCCCAATAATCCTGACGAATTAAATATAGATTCTTGGATACCAAATACATATTTTGCAGTACAAGCTCATAGGGTTATTTCAGTCAAAAATTGTGAAAGTTTAGATGCTGCAAAACAATTCATTATAAAACAAGAACAAGAGAAAGAAAAGCAAGAACCAGAAAACAATAAATCAGAAAGAAAAACAAAATTTACACCAATACAGTTAAGGCATATTCAAAGAGTAGGGGATGAATATAGAAATTCTCATCAGATTACAGGTGATGATATGCTTAATGTCTTTGGATTTTATGGCGGCGAATTTGGTAATTGGCTTAACGAAAATGATAGACAAGCTAATCTAAATTATTCATACGAAGCCTTTGCCGATTTAGCTAAAGCTCTTAATATATCTAATGAAGATATTACTTTTAAAGGTAGATTGTCTATTGCGTATGGTGCAAGAGGAGCTTCAAAAGCTGCTGCACATTATGAACCAGAACGCAAAGTAATCAATCTTACTAAAATGAAAGGTGCTGGCTCATTAGGACACGAATGGGCGCACGCCTTAGACCATTATCTTTGTAGTGCAATAAACAATAGAGAAGGTTTTATTACTGAAACAAATAACGAAATAATTGAACCAATAGTAAGCGCAATGAAATATAAAATATTGTCTAAAGAAGATGCAAAAGAGATATTACAAAAAGAGTATGACAGTTACAAAAAAGATGTGGTTAATTATGTAAAATATGTAATGGGATATTCCAAATGTAATGATGAGCAAAAGAAAGTATTAGATAATATTATTGAGGAATACACAAAACAAGAAGTATCTTGGGATGAATACTTATCATACAAAAAAGGAAATTCTAAAAATGAGATAATAGAAAAGATGTCCGCAGTTAGAAAAGAAATGTATGGTAAAGGATTGCTGTCAAATGAGAAAAATAATCTTATCCAACAACAATATTATTTGTCAGAAAGATATGTTGTTATAGGTACAAAAGAATTGAGAGTTGAAACGGACTTTTATCGTGATTCTAAAGCTTTTGATAATACATATAGCAAAACTGATAAAAGATATTGGTCGAGTAATATCGAAATGTTTGCGAGAGCATTTCAATGTTATATTAAGGATAAACTATCACCTGATAGAAACGATTATCTTTGTGGACACGCTGATTGTTATAAGCAAGAAGTTGTAGACAGAAATAATGACAAAAAAGTTTTAGTTGCATATCCAGAAGGCGAAGAGCGACAAAAACTTAATGAGCAATTTGACAAAATGATTGAACAAATAAAAGAAATAGGATTGTTTCAAGAATTCTCAAAGGAAGCAGTTACTTTTGAAAATAATCGTGACTATGAGAATATAAACAGCTATGATATAAATGAGGATTTTGTTCAAACCTCTTTTATGGATATGGATTATGATATTGACATCTAATTATAAAAATAAAGAGTGGGTATTGAACTCACTCTTTATGATGTATTATTTGGCAAAATTGCCAAAAGAAATAACAAAAAAGTACCTCGTAGAGCAAGGTTTTAGGGTTTCCCTAAACAGCATAGAGGTGTCACGACACCACGCTGGCGAATAATGGGTAGCAAAATTAAGTACCCATTATTCGAGAACAACAAAAGTTGTTCTTTACCAAAGGCTTGATAAAGCCTTTGGTGTATCATCAATAAGAGGTCGGTCGGGGGTGGGTGACATATAAGATTAAAAATATTTAAAAAAGCCTTACAGAGCCGCACAGACGATATTTTGATAGGTTGGTGATAGGTGTGCCGAGCAGTGAAGATATAAGAAAACTAATATTTATGAATTATAAAGAAATACTTGAAGACTTCCAAAAAAGAAAAATGAAGACAAAAAACGGAACGGAAATTAGCCATAATGATTTAAGATATGCAGTTCAAGTTATGAATAAAAAACATTCTTCTTGCCGTTGGCAGAGTGAAAAAATAAAGAAAAGATATTACTACATTCAGTATGAAGGGGTGATCTGGTTAAGAGAAGTTTATTTCTCTGATTATGATTCAAAACTTATTGATAAAGATCTAATGTGGTTTAAAAATAGAACATATTGGTATCAACAACAATTTGAGAAAAATAATATTGAATATCCAAAATTTCAATTTAAGATAAATGATATGACTAAAAAAGAATTGTCAATATATATAAATAGGTCGATTAGTGCAATTGAGAATGGATTGAGGGATTATGAAAAAACTACAGGAGAAAATATACGAAAATACGAGAATGGCGAATTGAAAATAAATAAAGCTGCTATTGAATGGATGATAAAGAACAAATTTAAAAATAAGTATCTACAATTGTTAGAAGATTACAAAATGCTGCTAACAGAAATATACAAAAAAAATGGAGGATATTATGATAATTTCTTAGGGCGAAATTAAATAATATGCTATTTGTTAGAAAGAAGGATAAGTATGCGAAAGTTAGATGATGCAAATAAAAGAAAAAAATATCCTCTGTGGCTGTCGGAAGGAGAAAGACTATTATTAGAAGCGAAAGCAGAGGAATACCAGTATAAATATCTTGCTGATTATATTAGAGATGCAGCAATCTATGAAAGCCTTATAAAAGTGAATCTTACAGGAAGTGAAAATTTAATTTCTTGCTACCAAAAATATATTTCAGAAATAAAGAAATATACAAAAGAGGTAAGGAGAATATTGCGATATGGAACAACACTAAGTGCAGAAGAAAAAGAACTACTGCAAAATAGTTTATTTGCAGTATATAGTCAACTGAAAAGTTTAAAGGGTTCAACAGAAGAAAAACTCGACTATGAGGTTATTGAAGAAATAGCAAAAAATAGAATTGAAGACAAATATTACAAGAATTGAAAGGAAGTGGTATGATGCCGTACACAAAACGCAAACCACATTATAATACAGCAACAACTCTTATTGATTATATATTAAATGATGATAAAACTGATAATGGCTTGCTGACATCATCATTAAATTGTAGCGTTGATTTTGCTGCAAAAGAATTTAAAAATAATAATATAAAATGGAAAACAAAAGGAAATCGAGTAGCATATCATTTAGTGCAATCATTTCATCCAGACGATCCGATTACTCCAGAACAAGCCAACGAGTTAGGAAAAAGACTGTGTGAAGAATTATATGGAGAATTTCAATGTGTTATAGCAACTCACATTGACAGAAGACATATTCATAACCATATAGCAATCAATGCAGTAAGTGTAAATGGAAGAAAGCTCGAAGATAGGCTTGCCAATAAAAATGAAGGAATATATGGTTATAAAGTAGTAAGTGATAGACTGGCAAAAGAATATGGTTGTTTCGTACTTCCTGCTCAGACTATAAGTTTGCATAAGAATAAAGACTATTACTATGAATATAAAGCTCAGTCTTGGAAAGAAACTATAAAAAATGATATTGATAGAATAAAAATAAAATGCAGCACTATTGATGAATTGTATGAGGAACTTATTGCATTAGGCTATGATGTTACTAACGGTAAGCATCCAGCTATAAAGGCTGTAGGAATGAAAAAATATGCTCGATTTTATAAACTCGGTGTAGGCTATGATATTGAAGAGCTAAAAGAATATTTTGGAGAACAGGAACAGCCAAAAGATATTAAGAACCTTGCAGAAATAAATGTTAATGTAACTAATTTTAATGAAATGCGAGTATTGAAGGCTAAGGAATCAAGAATAGCTATTATGATTACATCAAAGGCAGCACAGAACGGTAAGTATGGTTTATATCAAAAAACAAGATATGAAGAGATAAAACGCTTTTATCAATTAAAAGCAGAACTTGACACAATTGCAAGTATGGATATAAATTCGTATGAAGAACTTAGTAGCAATATTGAACAGCTAAGGCGAGAAATCAAAGGAGCTAATACCGAAATACAAAAAATAAAAAATGAAAATAAAGATATTTTGAAAAGCGCCGAGAAAGCACAGGATTTTATAAGACTATATAAAATAAAAGAATATGCAGATTATTATAAAAGCATTGATAAGGGTTATGAACTTCCTGTTGAAGCTAAAGTATTTATTAAGATTCAGGATGAATTAAACATAAATACTATAAATGAAGCTTATGCTATAATTGATAATGCCAGAGATGTACGGTTAGAACTTCATCAAATGAAAAGTAGTGTACTTGAATTACAAAGGCAACTAAATAAACTTGACACTTTAAAAGAAGAGCAGCTCATTAAGACAGAATTATTTATTCATAATATTAAATTTGGTGGTAATAGGATTGATTATGAAAATTCTACAGATGATAAATGGTGTGTAAAACTTCCATACTGTTCTGAATATATGTTTATAGAAAAAAGCCAAACTACATTTAATAATAAGTATCAGTATTATACAATGTTCCTTGTTGATGACAAAAAATACAACATCTATACTGAGGATGAGATAAAAGAAATTAGCCAAAACAACAAGGATAATAATAAAAAAGATGATAAAAATGATATTCCACCGTCTATGCTTGCTATGAAAGGTACTGATATTGAAAATATGGTACTCGCCAATAAAACAATAGTTACTCAACAATACAATAAGGATGAGAAAGAATAAAAAATGGTTAATAAAAAGTTTGTATGTAAATATCCGCAATATTCTTTTTGTGGTGCATTTGATTGCCGGCTTTCAAAATATTGTTCTTTATACCCTATATACTACCTCAAAAGTTATGAAAGAGGTTATCATAATCCTATAAAGAAGACACCCGAAGAGAGAAAACAACACAATCAGAATTATATATTGTACAACACCTTATTTTCAAATTATAAAGAAAAAAATAAAATGATACAAAAACGGTGGTATGAAAATAATAGAAAGAAAGAAAAAAACAACTGTATAATTAAAAAATGTTTTTCTGTAATGTGTAATTTAGATTGTTTTAACTGTGAATATGAAGACTGTATTGTTAATGATGAAGATTATCATAAAATGTATTATAAATATAATCACGATAAGTTATTAGAGAAAAAAGCCCAATATCGAGCCAATAATCGTGAATTGCTGAATGAAAAAGCAAAACAATATTATCAAGATAACAAAGAAGCTTGTCTTGAAAGAAATTTAAAATATCGCCAAGAGCATAAGGAAGAATTAAAAGCTTATTTTCGCCGCCGTAATCGGATGTATAGTTATAAGATGTCAAGGAGAAAGGACAAAAATATTTGTACATATCCACAGTATGAATGTTGTGGATATAAAAACTGCAAATTATATCATATTTGTTCACAACTGAAAATAACTAATAGAACTACTGATGAAATAGAAAAGGACAAGGTGACATTATGAATGTAGTACAATATTTAAGAGGTAAAATGATTAGCTTGATTGGAATGCTAATTCAGGAAGACATCCCCGAAGAAACACGAAAATCTTTTGAATGGTTTAAAATAGAGTTATCCAAAAAGACCATTAAAAAAAATGAGAAATACGAAGATCGCACAATAACAATTTATAATCTTTATAGGCAAGAATGTGAAATTGTAAATTCATTGATTATCGGGATTGCACATCATATTGATTTCTGCATCAGAGGAGAAACAGACAATTCAAAAACTTTTTTTAATATATATCAAAAATTATTATATATAGCATTTCAAGAAAAAATGATTGATTATGATGAGCTTATAAATTCACAAGATTGTAAACAAATACGGTTAATTTCTAAAGCAACTAACATTATTTTTGAAAATAACAAAGTAGAAAGTTCTTGCGTTTTAGAGGTTTTAAATTCTTTTCAGCTTAAAGATTATCTTAGGCAGCATAACTTTAGATTCAATACATTACATCAATCGTGGGAATATGAAATTGATAAGAATATTCTGGAGCGGAGTATCCAAGTAATAAAAGCAAAAGATAGTAATTGTATAATACAAACTCGAAGTCCAAATAAAATAATATTTGGAATAATTGCTTTTTGTTGCGTATCTGGATACACATATAATTACAAAGAAATGCTAAAAAATAACCATTATTATTATAAAGATGGAAAATGGTACAAAAAGATTCGAGCTTGTAATTATATTGATGAAAAAAATAAGCTGGAGAATATGCTTCCGAAAGGTCAAGGAATAAAAATTAGTATAGAATATCAATAAAAAGAAAAAGAGAAGAACTAACTACTTCTCTTTTTCAATGGTTGTATTATCAAGCGCATATCTAACACATTTATTTAAAATTTCGTTTATTGATAAACCTGTCTTATTGTGTATATCTCTTATTTTTATCATTAAGTCTTCTTCATATCTTGTTGTAAATTGAACATAATTTTTTGCACTTTTCTTCCTAAAAGATAATCCCATACCACTGTTCTCCTTTCGATTATTTATATCTATTGTATTATTACCATAAACAATTACTTAAAGATATATTCACCAATGAACATATAAATATACATATATGTTTGATGATGAATTGACACATTATGTAAAATATGCTAAAATTATTACAGGTTTTGTTATGTTATGAGAGAGGAGAGTAAAGGTAATGTTATATTCAGATTTTGCATTTTGGTTATATGGACAACCTATTGAAACTCAAATTATTGTTATGTATTTAATTGTATTTGCAAGTATAGTATTGTTCTTATTGAATTACTGGTATGAAGATTGGCTTGCAAAAAGAGCTAAAAAAAAGAGAATAAAAGAATTATCAAAATTATTTGACAGAGAAAAATATCACATTATATAAAAAAACGCTAAGTCGTAAATGACTTGGTGTTTTTTTTATCAATTAAAACCAAAAGCTGCTAAATATATTTTAGAAAATATCTTTACTGATGATTACTATAACAAGATAATAAATATTATCTGTGCAATAATCTTCAATCTTTCTGTTCAAACAGCAATGCGGCTTATGATTGATTGATCTGATTTATTCAATATAAATATATCAATTTTAGTTTTTAATTATTATTAAAAATAGTGATAATTGAACTCTCAAAAATTAAGAACTTAATTATTAAAATGTTGATAATTGAAACCTTAATAATTGAAATGTAGAAAATCACATTGTCAATAATAGACAAAGAACAAGCAAATAAGTACACAATATTTGTGTACTTTATGAAAAGGCGATTTTCACTATTTCATTAAAATAGCGATATTTTATAAAAAAGTGTAAATCTTTACTTGACTTTTGAGCTTCATTCTCTATAATGAGAAATAGGAAAGTAAAATATTTGTTCATTCAAATTGGAGTTGTAAGAATTATGTCAAAAATTCAAGAAGGTTTTTTCAGAAACAAAGTTCCTTTTGTTCCAATATCACAAGTAGTAGCCAAAGATAAAGAATTATCGCTAAAAGCTAAAGGCTTGTATTTACTTATTCAAAGCTATATAACAATCCCTAATTTTAAATTATACAAAAGCTACCTTATGAGCGTTTGTGTTGAAGGACAATGCTCATTTGATAGCGCTTGGAATGAATTAAAAGAAAAAGGATATTTAAAAATATATAAGGTTGCAAAGTCTGATGCAAAAGGCTTTTATTATGAATATGAATTGTTGGATGCAGCTGATTCTGACACTCCTGCACTTATCGTTATAAGAAAAGATGGTACTATTGTTGATAAAGAGCAAGAAAACAACGATAATCCAATAGAAATAGTTGAACAACCAGAAGAAACTACAGATGAAAGTGTTTCTTCTGTTATTGAGCATACCGAAAAAAAAGAAATTCAAGAGGAAAATTCTGAAAATAGCAATAAAGAATCGTATGATTATCAGACTACAGTAGAGAAAGTCAATAATCAAATTGGTTATGATGATGCTGTTGAGCTGTATAAAATGTTAAATTCCCAATATTCTGACAATGCTATTAAAATGATAAGTGTTCTAAGGGATATTATTGTTGAAATACTACTCTGTAAGAAAGATACTATCTATATAGCTGGCGAAAATAGGAATATTGATATGGTTAAGGCAATATTTAAGAAAATAACATCTTCTCATATTGATAATGTTATAACAACTTGTGCCGAAGTTTTTAAGGATGGTACTAATACGGTGACTAATCCTAAAAACTATTTAACTGCATCCTTATATAATTCTGTTGCAAATGGTACATTTGCCAACATCTATCCATAACATTTTTAAATTACATATAGCACTTATTATATGATTGACAATAAGCTCTTTCTGCAACTCCTGATTTTACTTTCCCACAGGTAAGAGTAAGCTATGTCAAGATTATATTAAGTGTATTATATATTGCGTAAGCAATCTTTTTGCTTATGCTAAGTCAATAACAATTCTTAAATTGGTGTGGGCAGTGAATAAAGACAAGTCATTATGGCTTGTCTTTATTTTTGACCTAAATAGTAGTAAAATAGCAAATGGGCTACAAGGAATGGAATACAAAAGATTTTGCCTTTAACTGAATATATAAGCCTTTACACAAGATAAGCCCTTAAATCTTGCCCCAAATGGGGGTGAGATTGTGGAGAGTGGCTTAGAAAAAGAATTTGATTCTTACATTAGAAAAACAATAAAACATACTATTATAAATTTTGCTAAATATGAAAATATAAAAAGACAAAGAGAAGTTTCAATTGAATTACTACCAGATAGTGAATTCAGAGATAATTCTTTGTCTTTTTGTGATTCTGATGCCGAATTGGAAAATTATTTTTCTGATTGTAAGATTGCTGCAATTGTGGCAAAAATGCCTAAAGATAAAAAAGATATGCTTAAATTAAAGCTCGTTGATGGATATTCGACCAAAGAAATTGCAACTATATACAGAAAAAGTGAAGTAAGAATTAGACATATTATAAGTGATGCACTAAAAGAAATAAAAAGTAAATATGAGGAGTAGAATATGGGAGTAATAGAACTATTAGAAAAAGCAAAATCAGGAGATACAGCAAGTGTAAATGAAATTATAAAACATTATGAATATTTCATTTACTATGAAATGCAAAAGTACAATATAACGGATATGATAACCTGTTATGATTGTGTTATATCAAACATACTAAAATCAATTTATAAATTTGAGATATAAAAAAATAAATTGGAAGGAAATTTCATAAAAGAAAAATCTTTCCGATTTTATTTTTTTGAATCTTCTGGTATTTGGTAAAGACATTTCTTACAAAGTAAGTAATGGCTTATGAAACAGAAAAAATATAATAAGCTAATAATGAAAAATGATTTTGAATAGTTTTTATTATCAGCATATAAGACTTCAAATAAAAAAAGCGTTACTTGATTATTGAATAAATTGATAATAAATAAGATAGTTGAATTAGCTATAATTATTCGTGTTATTGTTGTTGTTCTGGATAATGCAGAATCAATAACCACAAATATATAAAAGTGCCAATATGTCAAGAATGTTATAACAATTATTGCAAAGTATATAAATTTTGCTGTTTTAGGTAAAGTATGAAGAAATAAAGTCAGGTCTTTATTTATATAAGGAAAAGCAAAGTAAAAGAAATGTTTTTTATTAAAAGTTGAATGCAAAAAGTCTATTATAGTATTTTTGGATATTATGAGTAATTGCTCAAAGTAGGTATTCATATATAGAACTCGCAAAAGCATTATACCTATTATTCCTAAAACAACAAATAATAGTTGAAAATAAGAAGTGTAATCATATTTTCGTATGATTTTAGTTTTACCGTTACTGCTCCAAAAACCATAGTGAATATGCTCTGTAAATATATATTTGTTGCCGATAAGCGGATTGATAACGAGAGCTAAAACAATGCCTATGATTGCGATTGAACCGCCTATAAAACCATCAAGAGAAAGATGATGAATAGTCATTTGAAAAGCACTCCTCTGTTTTTTACTAAATATAATACAATGTATTGTAACTTTTAAATAAAGTATATATAAAATTGCCTAAAAATTCAATTGGTATAATAACAGAAAAAAATATATTTTTTTGAAAATTATTGACCGTTTTTTATATTTTGATTGTGCTTATAAGTGTAGAACAAAAAACTACTAAATAAGCACATTGAAAAATACACAAACTGTGTCATAAAAAGTTGTAACACTTTATCCATCTTTTCGAGCTGCAAGAAGTTGAATGTCATTATTGATGAATAGCAAATATAGCGAGCGAAAAAGTAAATGTGGTTATTTATGTTGGCGAAGAAAAAAGATGGTGATAATGATACTTCAACATTTAATGTTGCTGGTCGAATGAGGGCAGAGAGGAAACAGAACCTTTATGGAAATTTAACCAATTTCATTACAACTTTTATTAAATATATTATTTTTGGCAATTTTGCCAAAAGAAAAGGAGAAAATATATAATGATGGAACAAAAACAAAAAATAACAAAGGCGGATGCAGTATCTTATTGTATCATTGCCTATAATTCAATAACAACAAGAGTACCGAAGAAAAATAGAACGGCAGAAGGAATACGGATGTGAAATGGTTAGTGCTATGAGAGAATATACTCCAGAGCAAGCTATGAAAAAAGCAGAAAAAATATTAAATGATAGCAACAATAAGTAATTTATATATTCTTATTGTTTTTTTATTTGAAAAATAAAAAGGAATATTGAAAAGTGGTGAAATACTATAGAAAATTTTATCTAAACTATTTTCAAATATAAATTTATATGATAAAATCGAAAGGAAGTGTTAAATATGAAAAAACTTAATAATGTTGTATTATTTTCGAGAGAAGATATTTGCAACTTGTTTGGTGTTGGAGCAAACAATGGACAAGCACTATTTTATAATGATGAATTTCCTGCAATAAAAGTACGGAAGAGAATGGTGTGTTGAAGAAAATGCCTTGATCCAATACCTACAAGAAAGACATATATTATCTGAGCTAAGAGCTAAAAATTAACACTATATGAAAATCGTTATTAGATAAGTAAAAACAATATTCCTTTGATAGGAGGAATATATGAAAAAACTTATTGAAGGAAAAGATTATTCAGTTCACGAGTACATAACTAAAAATAAAAGAAAAACATCTAATATGCCAATGTGTCCAACTTGTCAGAATTGTACTAATAGAAAATTGTGTCTTAATCGAAGGACACTATATACAATGAAACGCTGTCGGTGATTGTGAGAAATGTTCAGACAAGGAACATTGTGATAAATTCTACATTTATACAAGATATTGTATTGAACCATTGAATTTAGGAAAAAATAATAAACGGCGAAAATATAAGAAAACAATTTGTAGGTAAAACATTTGAGGAAGCGTATAAAAAACTTGTAGATTTTATTGAAGATATTACAGAACACGGTTTGAAAAAAGTAATGGCAAAAAACAATGAATATTCGATAGTAAGTCTGGCAACCAAATATGAAGAAAAAAGATATAAAAACGGTGATATAAAATCAAGTTCTTATGTAAGGTTGCAACAAACAATTAAAACTATTGGAACATACAAGTTTGCTAATATCTCAATAAAGAAAGTCACTAAGAAGCAAATAGAAGACTTTTTACAAAATGAAAGAACAAAAGCGGATGAAACATTAAAGAAGGAATTTCGAGAAGTAAAAAGAGTTTTTGCATTGGCATTAAAAAAGAATATTATAACAGAGAATTTCTTTATTGGTGAAGAACCTATAACAAGACCGAAGAGCTTTAAGACTTCGATTAAAGTGGATGCATTATCAAGAAAAGAAGAGTACCTACTAACTAATTACTTAAAGCATAATTGGTCGCAGTACAAAAATATTATTTTGTTAGCACTTTATACTCGGTATGAGAATTGGAGAAATATTGACCTTAATGCCAAAGGACATACAATGGGATGAAGGAGAATTTGGAGTAATTAAGGTTGTAAGAACATTGACACAAAATAAGCACGGTAAATGTATAGTTGGTGAAACAACAAAAACAGAATGTGGCACAAGAATAATACACTTAACGAAATTATCAAGAGAAGTATTACTACGAGCTATTGGAGAATCAATGCAAAATAAATATGATGTAATATTTATTCGTACTGATGGAGAGTTATATACACCGAATCAGGTGAATTCAGCATTTAAGACAATCTGCAAAAATGCTGGTGTTAGAGTTATTGAAACCTCTCATAAAAAACATAGTAATGTAAATGGAGTGTATTATTGCTCTTTAAAAACGAGTGATGTTCATTTTCATATGTTGCGACACACTTTTGCTACTCGTTGTATAGAAGCTGGAATAGAGATTCATATTCTACAGGTTATTTTAGGACATAAGAGTATAAAAACAACAATTGATAGGTATGGAATGATTTATGAATATGTAAAACAAAGAGAGTTACAAAAGTACACCGAATATATGAATAAGACCAACGATATGCTTTCAAAGAATATGAGTAATTTTGAAAAGGAATTTATCTATATGTGTGGATAAATTGTAACGAGGTTACAAAAAAATACTAAAGCTGCAATGTATTGAAATACAAGCGAAAATAAAGTGCGGCTGCAAGTCAAGAGGAGCCAAGATGAGTCCAGTTTATCTGGACTTTTTTTTATAATTCTTTATAATTTTACTAGCATTTATAAATAAAATATTATATAATTGCTTTAATAATAAATAATGGAAGGAATGATTTTATGGAATATATAGATCAGCTAAAACAATTAGCTAATGAAAATAGAAAAAGAATAATAAATATGATATATAAAGCAAAATCTGGTCATGAAGGAGGATCTTTATCTATAATAGATATGTTAACAGCTATTTATGAATTAGATGTTAATTTTAATGAAAATCCAAGAAGTAAAGTTGTTTTATCAAAAGGCCATACAGTTCCAGCACAATATGCTGTTTTAAATTCAAAAGGAATAATTAAAGATGATGAAATGAATACATTAAGAATGTTGAATTCAAGACTTCAAGGACATCCATACACTGGAACAATTCCAGAAGTTGATGCAACTACAGGATTATTAGGTCAAGGTCTTTCTATAGCTGTTGGAATGGCGATTGCAAAGAAAAATAATAATGATAATCACCATGTTTATGCAATTGTTGGAGATGGTGAAATGCAAGAAGGACAAATTTGGGAGGCAATGTTACAAGCAGCACATTATAAATTAAATAATTTGATAATGGTTATTGATTATAACAAATTATCTTCATATGACGAAGTAAATAAATCAATGAACTTAGAACCATTAAAGCAAAAGGTAGAGGCATTTAATTTTTATACTATAGAAATAGATGGAAATAATATGAAACAGGTTGTAGATGCATTAAATGAAGCTTATCAAGTAAAAGATAAACCAATAGCTATTATTTGCAATACAGTAAAGGGGAAAGGTGTTTCTTTTATGGAAAATAATCCTAAATGGCATAATGGAGCAATTAGTGATGAAGAATATAAAATTGCAATGAAAGATTTAGGAGAAGAATAAAAAATTATTGTGATTTATATGTTTGAAAGGAAAATATAATATGGAAGAAAAAATGATTTGTTTAAGAGATAAAATAGGTGAATTTTTATGTGAGTTTGGCGAAAAAGATGATAGAATATATGTAATAGATAGTGATTTGGCAAAATCAACTAAAGCGATAGAATTTCAAAATAAATTTCCAGAAAGGTTTGTAGAAGCGGGAATATCTGAAGCAAGTGCTATGTCAATTGCAATGGGATTAGCTTCAGAAGGACAAATACCATTCTATGTGAATTTTGCAATATTTGTTTCTGGAACAGCTTGGACACAACTTCGTCAAGCAGCATATGCAAATTCAAATATAAAAATGATTGCAAGTTATGCCGGAATGGATAATGGAAAAGATGGTGCAACACACCATGCAAATGAAGATTTGGCAATTGTTCGTGCAATACCAAATGTAAAAATTTTAGTGCCATCAAATAAAAAAGAAATGAAAGAAGCAATAGAAATTGCAATTGAATATAATGGACCTGTTTATATAAGAGTTGCAAGAGATGTTGTACCAGATGTTGAATTTGATGGAGAACCTGAAATTGGAAAATCAACAATTGTAAGAGACAATGGAAATGATTTTGCTATTGTATATGAAGGTACTGCAGCAGGAATTGCATATAAAGGATTTGAAGCATTAGAACAAAAAGGATATAAAGGAAAATTAATAAATATCTTTTCAATTAAACCATTAGATATAGATATGATTAATATGATTTCAAACAATGTAAAATGCATTTTAACAATCGAAAATCATTCAATAATTGGTGGATTAGGAGGAGCAATTTCAGAAATATTAGCTCAAAAGAAATCACATGCACCAATTAGCTTCATAGGAGTTAATGATGTATTTACTGAATCTGGTAGCGCAACAGAAGTTAAAGAAAAATATGGATTAAATATTGAAAATATAATTAATAAAGTTGAAGAAATGTTGAAATAGAATTAAAAAAGTCATTACGAAGAATATTTTTATTCTTTATAATGACTTTTTTCTTATTTATAAAAATCTTTTGCTACGAATTTATAATAATATGGTTTTATATCTGGAAGTAAATCTTTAAAATAAACAATTGTACCATCTAATTTTTCTTGTTTTAAATTTGGATATGTTCTAATCATTTTTTTATCATTAAAAAAGTAATGAATTAAAAATGAATGAATTTTGCTTTTATTAAGTTTTAAATTTAATTCTATGATTTCATCTTTATGTGCAACATTTAAATCATTTATAGCAATCATTCTTATTCTAAACATATTTATGGCATATGCAGAAATTATACAATCTATAGCAATAAATATTGTTAATACCAGAATGATGGTTCTTATAGTAGAAAGATTAAATTTTCTTAATATTAATGCCATAAATTTTCTGACTTGTGGTTGAATTGCTTTCATTAGGAATATAGCAAGAATTCCCCAAAAAATAGAATAGTAAAAACAAATTCTACCATTAATATTTAAAGGTAAATTAGAGTAATCCCACCATTTTACATGTAAAATTAATTCACCGATTAAACTAACAAGATATTCTGTTATTGAGCCAATAACAAAACCACCAAAAAATAATGTAATTCTATTTTTTTTAAAATATTGTAGAAATATAATCATAATTATAGCGCCGAGCCCATAAATACTACAAAAAGGACCGTAGACAAAGCTTTGTCTACTTTCAAAAACGCCATATCTTACAATTGCAAAAATTGTTTCAACAAAAAATCCAGCAATACTATATAATATAAAATATGATAGTAATTCCCATAATCCTATTCCTAAAATTGTAACCTTTTTTTTCTTCGAAATTTGTTCCATATATTAGTCCCTTTCTATGTAATAATTTTACTATAAGATAAAATAAATTGCAACATATATAAAATCACATTTTTTATTGAATTACATAAAATGTAGTATGAAATTTAATGACAGAGAAAGGAGAAAAAATGTCAAAATTTATAATTCAAGGTGGAAAAAAGCTAGAAGGAGAAATAAAGATATCGGGTTCTAAAAATGCAGCATTGCCTATAATTGCAGCAACAGTGTTAAATGCAGGAACAACAACATTATATAATGTTCCAGATATTCAAGATGTTAATACTATGTTTGAAATTTTGAAAAAAATAGGAGCAACGATAAAAAGAAAGAATAATAAAATAATTATAAATACTAATAAAGTACATACATATGAGATACCAGATGATTTAATGAGACAAATGCGTTCATCTGTAATTCTTGCAGGAGCATTGATAGGAAAATATCATAAAGCAAAATTTTCATGCCCAGGAGGATGTGATATTGGATCAAGACCAATAGATTTACATTTAAAAGGTTTTGAAAAATTAGGTGTAGATATTAAAGAAGAGGATGGAGAAATATATTGTAATACTGAGAAAATAGTTGGAACACAAATACACTTAGATTTACCAAGTGTTGGAGCCACAGAAAATATTATTTTAGCTTCATGTTTAGGAGAAGGAACTACTGTAATTACAAATGCCGCAAGAGAGCCTGAAATTGAGGATATGATAAAATATCTTAATAAAATGGGGGCAAAAATAAATGGAGCAGGAACTGATAAAGTTGAAATAATAGGTGTAAAGAGATTAGCAGAAGTAAGCTATAATATTATGCCAGATAGAATTGAAACAGGAACATATTTAGTGGCAGGTGCTATAACAAGTGGTGATATTAAACTTCTTAATGTTAATTCATTTCATATTGAGCCAATTCTAAATAAGCTAGAAGAGACAAATTGCAAATTAAATATTAATAAAGATGAAATTGAAATAATTGCCCCTAAAAGAGTAAAATCAGTAGATATAAAAACAATGCCATATCCTGGTTTTCCAACAGATATGCAATCAATATTTGGAGCATTATTAATTACAGCTAAAGGTACATCTGTTATAACAGAAAATATATTTGAAAGTAGATATAAATATGCCCAAGAATTAATTAGGATGGGAGCAAAAATTAATGTGGAAGGTAGAACTGCTATAATAAAGGGAACAAAGAAAATTCAAGGAACAAATGTTGTTGCAACAGATTTAAGAGGAGGAGCGGCATTAGTTATGGCAGGGTTATATGCTAAAGGAATTACACAAATTGATAATATTCATTATATTTTAAGAGGGTATGAGAAAATAGATGAAAAACTAAAAAAATTAGGTGCTAAAATTTACGTTGAAAAATAAATAAAAAAGACTTTCACTTCAAAAAATAGGAAAGTCTTTTTTTATTATTTATGTTTTAATATAATTTCTTTTTGAGATTTATAGGTATCTGTTGAAAGTAAAGTACGAGATACTTCTTTTTCTCCCAAAGATAGAATTTTATAAGTTGAACATTTATAACCATTTTTTCCAACTTGTTTAATTTCTTCTTTTCCTACTGGAACACTAGATGAATATTCATAAGTTGTCTTATAATCAGTTGTTTCAAGAATCTCTGTTTCAAATGTTACTACATATTCTTGTTTTTCTAGAACGCCTAAAACAGAAACTGTTATTACTCCTGCTTTTGCTGTTGCAACAATTTTTATTGGATAAGTTCTTGAATTAGTGAATTTAAAATCTACACTACCATATGAAACTGAAGCATCTTGACCTATAGGAAGATAAGAAACAGTCATACTATGATTTTTTCTTTCAACAATCTCTAAATTTGCTTTTAATACGGCATTATAGAGTGTTGAGGAGATTTGACATATTCCGCCACCAAGACCATAATCTACTTCGCCACCATTATATATTAAAGCTTCTTTAAAACCATTTTTAGCAGTTCTTTCACCGACTACTTTATTAAAAGAAAATGTTTCACCGGGTTCAAGAATTGTTCCATTTATTCTTTCACAAGCAATATCAATATTTGTAGATCTATTAAAATTTGTTGAGTCATATATTGTAGTCGAAGTGCCTAATTTTGTTCCAAATATATCTTCACCTAAATCTGCAATTGTAATTTCAGGTTTTATATATTTTAATGGAATATATATTTCTGAAGCATTTTTATTTAATGCAAGTTCTTTTGCTTCATCAATAGAAATCGCAAAATCAATCCCATCTTTTTCTGCTGATACTTTATAAGGATTTTTTGTAACAGAAGCATTTTGGGGTTCACAATATATTTCATTATGAATTTTATCTATATTAATTGATTGTGATGTAGTATAATTTATAGGTAAAGTCAGAGTTTCTTCATTGTTTATGATTGCAGATAATAATGAAGTTATAGTTTTGCTTTTATCTAATTCATTTCCATCAGTACCTTTAGTAACTATTAATGTATCATCAGAGATATAATAAGATGGCTCGATTACTAAATTAGGAATATCAACACTTATATTATTTATAATATTATTTAATTTTTCTTCGTTATAAGAATATTCAGCATTTAAATTTGTTTTTTTGAATAATGATGTTAATATTTTTGAATTATTAGTAAATATATTTCCTGTACGTCCTATACTATAGGCTTTTTCAAGAGCAGATGATGTGTCATAATGAAAATCTATCTCAGCTGGTAAAAAATCTATAGAATAGTTTTCAAATGTGATTTTTATTGGTTTTGTAAGTTTTTTGTTTAATTCTGAATTTATTTTTTCTTTTGCATCATTTGGTGAAAGTGATGATATAGATATGTTATTTATATAAATATTGTGTAATATTTTCGAATTTCCCATATTAAGTAATGATAAAAATGTTAAAAAGAATAGGATTAATAGTACTATTAGTATGGAAATTACATATATAAAATTAACTTTTTTAATTTTTTCGTGATTTCTTCCACGACTCCTTCTTTTACTCATATAAAAATCCTTTCAAAAATATTATATATTTTTGAATATTGAAAGTCAATATGAAAATTATATTCATGTAAAATTTGATGAATTAGATAGAAATAATGTGATTAATAATTAATTTTATATATTGTTATCGAATTGTTTTATTGGGTTGACTTTATTAGTTTTTATTGATAAAATTTCTTTAGAAAATATATCATTAAGTTATAGATTTAATTGAAAAATATTGTTGTACATATTGAATAATTTTAAAGAACATATTCCAATTTAATAATGATATACAATATACTTAATAAAAACATTTGCAAAATACAAAAGAAAAGAGGGGAAGAGTTGAAAAAATAAGACCCAAAGATAAAAATATGTAAAAAATACAATATATTAGGGAGGAGAGAAGATAAGATGAACATTAGAAAAAAACAACAAGGTATAACATTAATTGCACTAGCAGTAACAATAATAGTAATGCTAATATTAGCGGGAGTAACGATTACAGCATTAACAAGTAAAAATGGAATAATAAATCAGGCAAATACAGCAAAAGAAACAAATAAAGTAGCGAAAACAGAAGAAGAAGCAAGATTAGAATATTCAAATTTAATATTAAAAAAACAAATTGATGGACATGGAGAGACAACAGAATTAAGTGATGTAATAGAAAGACTAGAAGAAAATGGATATGAAACAGTAGAAAAAGATGTAAAAAACTATATAAAAATAGGAGAACATTATTACGAAATAAAATTAGAAAATGAGCAAGTAAGCATAGCAAGAGAGAAAACAGAAGGAATAACAGGAGGAATAGCTGGAAGAAAATATGAAGATGATACTAAAGTTAAGATACGAGGAAAAGAAGTATCAATCCCAGCAGGAGCAACAATATCAAAAATATCAGGGGAATATGAGAATGTAGATAATGGAGTAGTAATCTATATAATAAATGATGATAAAGCAAATTGGGATAATGTAGAATATATGCATAAAACATATGATCAGTTTGTATGGGTGCCAGTAGATAGAAATAATGTAGTATTAGATTTAAGTGAGGATTATTCAACATTAGATGAGGCAGGAATAAGAGCAAAAGTACAAGAACAAATAAATGCAGGAAAATATCCAATGGCGATAAAAACAGATGCAACAAATTATATAGGAGTATTATATCAATTTACAGAAGAAACAAATGGAGTAGTAGTAGCACCAAATTCAAATTGGATGCCAAAATCATCAACAAAGTATAGTTTTAGAGAGCCATCAGCATTAATGGAAGGCACTCGTGGAGATATATCAAATAATTTAACACAAATAAATGGAATATTAGGAACAAAATATGCAGATGCATCTAGTTTTGGAAAAGAATTACAAAATCAATATAATGTAATGGTAGAAAAGGTAAAAAATGCTGGAGGATTCTGGATAGGAAGATATGAAACAAGTAATATGGATACAAATCAGGTAGCAAGTAAAAAAGGAACAACAAGTGGGATAAGTACTGGTATAACATGGTATGGAATGTATGCAAATCAGAGTTTATATTCAAAAAATATATTAAAAAATTTAAATTCTAAAACAACGAAAACAAGTAGTATGATATGGGGAAGCCAGTATGATCAAATAATGATATGGATGAAGAATGTAGAAAATGATAAAGAAACAACAAGAGGAAAATATTATGTAACAAATGGAGTTGTAAAAGGAAATTATGGAAAAATAACAATAAATGGAAATGAAATAAAAGATGGAAATGACAATACTACATCACCAGCAGAAACAGGAAGCAAAGATGAATATAGAATAAAAAATATATATGATTTAGCAGGAAATGTTTGGGAATGGACACTAGAGGCAAGTGGCAATAATATTAGAACTGTACGAGGAGGAGGTTACGATATTGAATATACCGTATATTCTAGACCAGATGCTCGTAGTTTCACATATCCTAATACTAGAGATGCTTACCATGGTTCTCGTCTTACAATTTATTAATATGACGTATGACATAAAATGATTAATTAAAGATTGCTTAAAATACAGACTAGGAGAGATACTCTTAAGTCTGTATTTTATATAGAGGGTGTATAATATGATGTGTGAAATTTAGTAGCATGTCATATTTTTGTGTGCGGAAAAGGAGGAAGCCAATTTTTAAATATACATCAATACAGAGTTAACAATAATATGTAAATTTTTTACGAAAATTATTGCTAAAAATATAATAACATAGTAAAATATGTATAAAAAGAAAATATGCTTATAACAAGGAGCAAAATGTTATGAAAAAAGTAGTAGGAATAATAGGATTTATAATAGTAGTAATAATAAGTTTAGGTTTATCAATATATTTACCTAATAAAGATAGAATAAATGATGAAACAGAAGATAAATCAATTATATATAGTGTAATAGAAGAGGATGGAAAATACGGAGTTAAAAATCAAGAGGATAAAATTATTGTAAAACCACAATATGAGCAAGTAGTAATTCCAAATGAACATAGGGGAATTTTTATATGTGATAATGATGGAGAAAAAACAGTAGTTTATAATGAAAAAGGTTCAGAAATTTTAAAGGACTATGATGCTGTAGAACCAATAAAATTATCTAATTTGTTAGAAGAAAAATATGAAAAAAATGCAATAATATATCAAAAAAATGGGAAATATGGTTTGTTATCAATAACAGGGAAAGTAATATTGGATGCTAGATATGAACAAATTTATAGTTTAGGATATAAGGAAAATGAAGTAATAGTAAAAGACAATAATAAGTACAAAATATATGATGTAAAAGGAAAACAGTTAATAAAAGATGAATTTGATTCTATTCAATCAGATGAATATTATAATGAACAAGATGAATATAAAAAATCTGGATATATTGTTTGTAAAACAACAAGTGATGGATATAGATATGGATATTATGATTATGATGTAAAATTCAATGAAGATATTACTTTTATTTATGGAGCAAATGGTTGTGGTAAAACTACAGTATTGAAT